>JACCDN010279871.1_pt1 | contig 10300 bp, 2 predicted proteins | sample 7441691 | NCBI WGS metagenome assembly JACCDN01 (sample SAMN15323439, study PRJNA562643) | freshwater metagenome | isolation source: river surface water | place: USA:Blue River Watershed | collected 2017-08-16
CCACCCTCTCCGCCATTTTCGGTTGTTTTTTCCGTTGTTCATCAAGGGTTTCAGCCGGGCCGACTCCAGTGCGGCAACTGTGGATGGCAGGCTTGCCCCACGCAATCGTCGCCCACCACATTGTTATGAAGTGTCTCCGCCCATTCCTTCTTGCCAGCGCAATAGCTATTGGCTCTGCAGTGTCTGTCGGCGTGTCTCCGGTTGCCGCAGCATGTGAACGTCCGTATGTGGCAGTGGCCAATGATTCATGGAGTCGAATTGCTACAAAGACCGGTGTCACGGTGAAGGCACTGTTGCAATCGAATTCAGCGTCTACAAAAACAATGATTCTTGTTGGTCAAACTGTGTGCTTGCCGAAGGGCACAACATGGAATCAACCGTCTACTCAAGCAAGTGGACTTCGAAACTTGGGAACACCATCGACGCGTTACACACGTGCGCAGGCTGCGGCAGTAATTAGAGAGGTGTTTCCCGAACGACTACATGAACGTGCACTCGCAATTGCACAACGCGAAAGCAAGTTGAATGCGTTGTCATACACATGGTGTTGTGTGGGACTGTTTCAGATCAATTGGTGGGCGCACAAGTCGTGGTTGAAAAACATTGGCATTACAAAAGCTGCTCAGTTGCGAGATGCGCGTGTGAATGCAAAAGCTGCACTCGAGATGTACAAGAGAAATAGTGGCTGGGGCCCCTGGGAGTAGTCAGGCCGCTGTCGAACTGTGGTGGGCCGAACCGACGCCCGATTCGGTGGTGCCTTGACCCCCAAAGGCGAACCCCAGAACAAGGGCAACAACGAGGATGATGGCGATAATTGCGTTGCGGTTCTTCATCTACTGGACTGTATTCGCTGTCTCAGGTGGTGGAAGAGGACTATGGGGCTGGATACACTCATTAGTCCAATAAATATGCGCTCGTAGCTTAATGGATAGAGCATCTGACTACGGATCAGAAGGTTGGGAGTTCAAGTCTCTCCGAGCGCGCCACTTGCACTTCTTGTTTCACGGCTCAAACGTGTAAATCTCTGCGGTCCATGCATTTATTCCAGATGGTGTTCCACTATTTCCGTCATCGCCAACGATGAGAATTGTTCCATCGTTCAGTCGAACAGCTGGAGCGTCAACACGTGGTGTAGTGAGTTCTCCATATCCAGAAGTAAATGTGTTGGTTGTGGGGTCAAACATGACGACGGATTTTGTTTGATAGGTGCCAGTCCCACTTGGGATTCGTGCGGTCCATCCGCCGAAGATCATCAGCGTTCCATCGCTGAATGAAACGGAGTTATGACTTGACCGGCTTATTGACATTGATGGCGGGTTGCTCATGAACTGCATCGTGATTGGGTTGAAGATGTCTACAGAAGATTGCATCTCGTTGTTCACGTTTCGACCACCTGTAAACATGATTCGTCCATCAGAAAGCACAGATGTAGTAACGAATTGGTCGCGTCGTGCCGTGAGCCCACTTTCAAGAAGAGTTGATGTTCCAGATAAGTCTCCGGATTGGCGCAAGTATGTGTTGTACCCTCGTGAGGTTCCCACCGGAGTGAATACTTCTGCAGATGTAGGTGAGACATTGCCTCCGACAAGAAGAATTCTTCCATCAGACAGGGGAGTTATTGCACCGTTGGTTCGCGGATACAACGTGGAAGCTGACTGAACGACGTGGCCGGTCATCGGATCGAGAATTGCACTACCTGTGCTGCCTGAGAGAATGAAGATTCGTCCATCCGACATTTGTACAGCATGAGTGACGTGGGGCATCCACTCTTGATTACTGAATCCATTGTGGAAGGTGTTCAACACAGTGAATGAATTGTCTGTTGGGTCGAAAATTTCTGGCTGAATGCTGTACACGGTGGTACTCGGCGGATACTTCTGCTGTACTCCTCCAAGAATGAGCACCCGGCCATCTGACATGTTGAAGAGGAATGGGTTCTTGCGGGCAAGAGCCATGTCGTTTATCCGTGTAAATGCTTTGGTTGCTGGGTCAAATATTTCAATACATTTTGAGAGTGCGTATTGGCTACCGGTTACCAATACTTTCCCATTCGGCATCTTTAAAATTGCGGGCTTGTAGTGAGGGCAGTTCATTGACCCTGTGGTTGTTTGAGACCAACCATCTGCAACGACTAATTCAACTGACTTAGTGGCAACGGTATTCACCACATTTGTAACAGTGAGTGTGTACGTAGTTGTTGCTGCCGGAGTGAGTGTTATTGGAGTCCCACTAGTGACCGAAATATTTCCAGGCGTAATGACCCCTGTGCCTCCGGAGAAATAGGGTGTCAACGTGGTGCTTCGTCCGCGCCCAACTGACGTTCGGGCAAGAACTAATTCATTGATTGCGGGGTCGTCGTACTGAGTGACCACAATGTCTGCACTAGAGATGTACGAGTAGGTTCCACCCAGTTCGCTTGTCACTAGGACTTTGTACGTACCTCCGATAGTTGGAGAGTAGAGAAAATCTGTTGCACCAGAAATAGATGTGTTATCTCTAAACCACTGATACGAGATAGTTGATCCGTTTAAACCGTAAGCCGAAATATAGAGATCAATGCTTTGTCCCGTGTGTAAATACCACTGTGTTGGAATTGATCTAGTAAATATTGTGTTTTGGATAATGCGCACAAAATTTGAGCGAATAGTGTTCGCGATTCCGTTAACGGTGCTTGTGACATCGACAAAGTACGAATCTCCACACCCACCGTTGGCGACAAAAATCTGACTATAAGTTTCACCAGCAATAGGATTTCCGTTTCCGCAATACCATTGATACGTCGGGGTACTTGAACCGCTAGCTGAAACGGAAAGCCTCGCAACACCGATGTTTCCCCACATTGTCGTCACCACTTGATCTGTTGGTTGCGACGAAATGGAGACGTCGTTGACCACCACTACTGCGGCTGGACTTGTCATCGTTTTGGTGACTCCATTCAATGTTCCAATAGCTTGAACGACATATTCACCAGGAGTTGAGACCAATAGTTCGCTGTCAACCGCGGATCCAATCAAAATTGAGTCTTTGTACCATTTAAAAGACACCGTTGTTTGGCCGTATCCAAAGGCTCGAGACACTAAAACTGTGCTGCCGTCTGTCTCAATTGCGGTGGAGGTTGGAGTTCGATACAACGACAATCGATTGACATTAACTGTGACGCTGGCGAATTGGTTGTCGCCATATTGTGCTCCAGCCACGTGCAATTGATATGTGGTGGTCACTGTTGGAGTCACGGTGATGCTGCTACCAGTGGTCACTGCACCAATTGAATTATTAATAGCGCCAACACCATCGGAAAAGACTGCTGTCAATGTGGTGCTGTCTCCGTAGTTGATGGTGGTTGAGGCCGCGCTAAACGAACTAATGCTTGCTGTGGGTGTGGGAGCAACGGTCGTGGTCGTGGTCGTGGTCGTTGTACTGCTTGTTGTTGTGGTGGTACCAGTTGGAACTGTTGTTGTTGTTGTGGTTGTTGTACTGCTTGTTGTTGTAGTGGTACCAGTTGGAACTGTTGTTGTACTGCTAGTGGTCGTTGACGTGCTGGTGGTAGTGCTTGGGTCTGTGGTGCCAGGTGGAATATTGACCACTCCTGCTGACACCGTTGTCGTCGTACCCCATGAAACAATGATCCACTTTTGTGCGGTCGTTCCCTTTACACATTTTTTAGTGGTTCGAATAACGGATCGTGTCTTCGAGTTACTACAGATAGCGAGAGTGCCAGTGGAGGATGGAATTGATACACGTCTGGTGCCCGATTGGCAGCGTGCAGTCTTCGCGACGAAGAGTTGTTTAGTTGTGAGTTTTTCGCAAATGAAAATATTTGTGGGGGTACTAGCTGGAACGTATTTTTTTGACCCGGTAGCACATCGGTTCTTGATGGCGGCGGTGACAACGCCCAACTTGCTATTGACGCACACCGAGACAGTTGAACTTCCTTCCGCACGCTCATCGTGGGAGAGGAAAAGAAACACAAGAGTCAGAGCAAAGGCGGCTCCAAGTATTCGTCGGGACATGACTCCTGATACGGCATTGTTGACTGCCTGTTGCACAGGGAGAATCTAGAATTAATTAGACAAAAATACAACTATTAATAAATTTTCGTCTAACTAATCTGTTGCTGGGGATAACAGATGGCGTAAGGCTTCCAGGGTCACGTCAATCCATGCGGCGTCGGCCTCGGGGTCATTCAACAGATCAACCACGAGCCGGCCAGAAAAAAGACTGCTGATGAAATGGGCGATTCCCGCAGCCGGTAGCCGAGGATGAATAACTCCTCGCTCGGCCGTTAATCGGATGGTTTCAGCAACGTGCGCGTCACCTTCTGTCTCGCGTTGTGACATAACTTGCGCAAGGGTGGGAATCGCTTGAGCATTAACGGTTGTTACGTTTCGGCGCCGTCGTGTCTCTCTTGCCTCTTCGGTCGACGTGGATTCAAGAAGAATTCGAACTCCGTACAAAATTTCGTCTACGTGCGACGCACCGTTAGCAAACTCTCGCAAGATTTTGTTTGCGTTGTCTAAGTCTTCAAGAAGATGCTTGGTTTCAACTGCCGCAATCGTTCCCTCGCGATTGATGAAGTGGTGATACACCGAGCCGCGTGAAACTCCAGATAGTTCGATTACTCGTGACAAGTTGAAACCAGATACTCCATATTCAGCCAACTCTTGTTCGGCAAATTCAACGATCCTCTCCATAGTCTCGCGACCATCAATTCGCTTTCGAGGGCTATGGCTCATAGAGGCAAAGCATAAACATGCAAACTGATTGAATTCCGAGTTCAACCTCGTATTGAGGCTCATAAAGACTCCGGAGCTGTACCTGATTAGTTAATGAGATCACCAAAATACGACAGCTATTCACGTCTCGAGACCTCTAAACACAATAATTACGGTGTTACACACCAACCCTCAACCTAATGTTGAGACAACTTGAGGGTTTGTTCAAGCTGTTTTCTGAGCACGTAGCGCTGTCGGGCGACTGCCCGATGAATGATTGTCAACAGGTACGGCCACACTCGGCGTTCTGCTGCGGAAACCTTTATTTCAATGGGGTTGTAGCCTAGACAAAGGGTTTACCGCACCCCAACAAGCCACCACCATCTCAACTTTTTTGTATCGACCATGATCTCTCTACAACGTCGCAAAAATGCACTCGTTGGCGTAGTGATTCGTGTTGTGTCTCTGGTGGCAGTTGTGTCATTCGCAATGACAACCGTGGTGTTTGCAGAAGGTGCGCAAAGCGAACCAATTGTGCGAAGCCAAGCGGGCAATGCGGCATGCGTTCCGAAGAGAACAGTGCAAGGCGCGCACGTTGTTGTTGCGTTCACCACAACCGGTGCATGCGATTGGTCTGTTCCAGCTGGTGTCACAACAATTGATTACGCAGTTGTTGCTGGTGGCGGTGGTGGTGCATCACGCGCTGGTGGCGGTGGTGGCGCTGGCGGTTTTCTTTCTGCAACTAATCGAAGCGTGAGCGGTATCTCAACGTTGACAATTTCAGTTGGTGCTGGTGGTGCTGGTGGTGCTGTTGGACAACGTGCAGGTCTAGATGGTTCTGCAAGCACCGTGACTGCCACTGGGTTTACAACAATCTCTGCAACTGGCGGTGGTGGTGGCGGTAATGCGTTGTATGCAGGACGAACTGGCGGCTCCGGTGGTGGTGCTGGTGGATATTCAACTGTTGGTTCTTCTAACACTGTTGGAACGGGTACTGCCGGCCAGGGTTCAACTGGCGGAGCAGGTCGAAGCGCTAACTGCGCAGGTTCAACAACAAAATGGTGTGCCGGCGGTGGCGGTGGTGCAAATGCCGCCGGTGGTGCCGCTGCGTTGAATGGCGCTGCAGGATCTGGCGGCGCTGGAAAATCTGTCGCGTGGTTAACATCCACAACAGCAACTGCATTGAGTGTTGGTCATCAGTCGGGCGGTTCCGTATTTTTTGCAGGAGGCGGTGGCGGCGGTGCTGACCACGGTGGTATTGCCGGAGCGGGCGGAGTTGGCGGCGGTGGAGCAGGAAGCGTCTCCGATAACGCATCTGGTTTTGATGCTCGACCAAACACGGGCGGCGGTGGTGGCGGAAGTGGTTACAACGGCAACACCACACCTGGTGATGCAGGAGGCGGTGACGGTGCCACAGGTGTTGTTGTTATTCGGTATTCACTAGCGCCAACGACGTGCACAGGGACAACTTCTTATTCAGAGAACAGTTACATCGTTGTTGCATTTACTGCGGTGCAAATCAACTGCACGTGGACAGTTCCTGCAGGTGTGTCATCTATTGATTACCTCGTGGTTGGTGGCGGCGGCGGCGGTGGATATCGCCACGGTGGTGCTGGTGGTGCTGGTGGTCTATTGACCGCAACAAATGCTTCGGTGACAGCTGGCTCCGCGTTAACAATCACAGTTGGCGGTGGCGGCACAGGTGGTTCTGCGACAGATAACAGTGCCATGACAAGCGGCGGTAACTCTGTGGTGAGTCAACTTGGCCAGACCATTGCGCAAGCAATCGGTGGTGGTGCCCAGAACGCAACAGGTGGATCTGGTGGTGGTGCTGCCGCAGATGCAACATTGCAGACTCCTGGTAACGGAACCGCAGGGCAAGGAAACGCTGGTGGTTACGGAGCCAATGACAACGCATGCACGGGTGGTTTAACAAAGTGGTGTGGCGGTGGCGGTGGCGGTGCAGGTGCCGTTGGGCAAAACGCAGACGCCGGTAATAACAACAAAGCTGGCAACGGTGGAGTTGGACTAACAACATCTTTATTCTCGGTGACAGCCGCGCAATTTATGGGCGTTGGTCATGTGTCTGGTGGTGCCGTGTATTTCGCAGGTGGTGGCGGTGGTGGAGTCGACTCTGGTGGAGTGGCTGGCACTGGAGGTCTCGGTGGCGGCGCTAATGGTTCCGCAAATCAAGCAGTTGCGCCAACTGCAGCACAGGCAACAACTGGCGGCGGTGGCGGCGGCGGTTCATATAGTTCTGCTGGCAACTCAGGTGGAGGCAACGGTGGGTCTGGCGTTGTTGTCATTCGCTACACACCAAGTGCAACTGGCAGTGTTGTTGACTCGTACGCCAACCTTGATGGCGTTAGTCAGCATTTCTATGTTGCAGAGGGATCAGCATTTGACTCACGTGCTGTGTACTCAGCAGAGATTTGGGCGTATCCAACTACAACAACGTGTGCCTCAATGTGTCCGCTTGTTTCACATGATGGCGATTACACATTTGGAATTGCGAACAACAAAATCACTGCGTTCATCTATCACTCAGGTACGGGGAACTACAACACGTGGAATACAAAGATCACCATTCGCGCGAACGAATGGCAACACATTTCGTTGGTACGCGACGGTGCAGCTGCCCGCTTTTATGTAAACGGCCAACTCCGGGAGTCCTACACATTGGGTGGGGCAACTAGGTCAACATATAACGACACATACCCATTGTGGTTGGGCAAGCATTACACCAATATGTTCACCGGCCGTCTGGACCACTTCCGTTTTTGGTCAACAGCGCGCACCGAATCTGACATTGCATCTGGAATGCATCAACACACTCCCACCACAACAACTGGATTAATTGCCCAGTACGACTTCAACAATGTGACGAGTACAAGTGTGAGTAACACAGCACCATCTGCTGCTTCTGATACTGCACTGACTGCTGCTAATGGCCTCACTTATCGCGACGTGAAGTCAACGTCGTATGTAGCTGGCGACGTTGTGGTGACATTCCCACGGTCGTACCTCACATCTGCTGGTGGGTGGACCGTGCCAGATGGCGTGTCCAGCGCAAACGCAATTGTTGTTGCAGGTGGTGGCGGCGGCGGTTCATCATTTGACAACGTTGCGGCAGGTGGTGGTGGTGCGGGTGGACTCATCGACCGCTTTTCATCTAACGCAGTTCAATTCACCGCATCGACCGTAAAAATCACAGTGGGAACGGGTGGTTTTGGAGGTGGCCCCAACGGCTCTGGCGTCTCTCGTGGTGAGTGGCAGGTCAACGGAAATGACGGACAGAACTCAGTTCTCGATTCTCTGATTGCTGTTGGTGGTGGTGCAGGTGGTGCTCGACTTGCTAACGGTCGTCCTGGCGGTTCGGGCGGTGGTGCTGGTGGTCGAGTTGCGTCCAGCACTGCGGGAACTGCAACGTCGGGGCAAGGAAACACTGGCGGTAAAGCAACTGTCGATTATGCAAACGGCGGTGGTGGTGGCGGTGCCGGTACTGCAGGTGGAAACTCAAACCTCACAACGGTTGGAGCCGGTGGTGGCGGAGTGTCTCTCTCTATCACCGGAGCATCGGTGACGTATGCAGAGGGAGGTGTTGGCGGCACGAAAGGCTCAAACGTGACGACTGCAACTTCTGGAGCAGTGAACACAGGTAGTGGTGGCGCAGGCGGAAACGGCGTAGGCACTGGAACTGTTGGTGGTTACGGCGGCGACGGGGGAAGTGGAGTTGTTGTTGTTCGCTACACCGCATCATCTGCAGCATGTTCACCAACTGAAACGCGCGTCGGTGTTTATGTTGTTGTGAAGTTTGATGTTGTTGGTAACTGCAACTGGAATGTTCCTGCTGGAGTCACTGCACTTGACTATCTCGTTGTTGCAGGTGGTGGTGGCGGCGGAGCATGGCAAGACCGTACAAGTCCGTCAAATGGTGGAGGTGGCGGAGCCGGTGGCGTTCTTGATGGTTCCTCATTACCGGTGACACCGACTCAACCGTTATCTATTTCGGTCGGTGCTGGTGGTGCTGGTGGTGTCTTAACTACTGAGGGAACAACGGGTGCCAACGGATCTTCTGGCACCGATTCATCTTTAAGTGGCGCGGGACTGTCTTCAATTACTGCTGTGGGTGGTGGATACGGAGGCGGATTAAACACCACCTACGCAGGTGGGTCTGGCGGCTCTGGTGGCGGTTCACTTGGGTCCGCAACAACACTCGCTGCTGGTGGCGCCGGGACATCTGGTCCGCCACGTCAGGGTTATGACGGCGGAAGCAACAACACCAGCTGTGGAGGAGAACGCCCTGCTGGCGGCGGTGGCGGTGCTGGCGCCGTCGGTGGAACGGCCTCGTGCACGAACGATCAGTCAGGTGCAGGTGGCGCAGGTCGGGCCGTATCCATCACTGGTTCAAGTGTTGTGTACGCCGGTGGCGGTGGTGGTGGCGGAATGGGTGTCGCTAATGCAGGCGCTACTCCTGGCGCGGGCGGATCTGGTGGCGGTGGTGCCGGCGGTGGAATTATCGGAGCAAACGGCGTTGATGGACTCGGTGGTGGTGGCGGTGGTGCTGGATATTCCACCAGTGTGAGCGTCACCGTTAGTGGTGGCGATGGTGGCGATGGTGTTGTCATTGTCCGGTATGTCGATCGCATCATCACAAAAGTTGAAGGCGATAGCCAGACCGGCAATGCAAACAGTTCTGCTTCGGTGAATCCGAAAGTGCGCGTTGTAGACGCAGCAGGTAACGGAATTGATGGAGTGGCTGTCAGTTTCGCAACTGGTGCGAATAGCGGAACCATTGGCACAACATCTGCCACAACTTCTGGCGGTGGATACGCATCAACCACGTGGACATTTGGAACGGGGTCAAGCCAAACCATCGATGCAACTATGTCTGCGCTAACTGGGTCAAACACTGCGACATTCTCTGCCACGGTGACGACAACGTATTCGCTGTCGTATGACGCAAATGGCGGAAGTGGCGCACCAGTTCAAGCAAGTGTGAATGTTGGTTCAACCGCAACTGTTTCCTCAACGGTTCCCACTCGAACTGGTTACACCTTCTCATCTTGGAACACGGCAGCAAACGGTTCTGGAACGCAATATGCAGCCAGTGCAACTTTCACAATGCCTAACAATGCGGTGACGTTGTATGCACAGTGGACCATTAACTCGTTGAACATCATTTACGACGCAAACGGTGGAACTGGTGCACCAGCAACGGCTTCCTCTAACTACGGAACAACTGTCACTATTTCGTCTACTCGTCCAACGCGCACCGGCTACACCTTCTCTGGTTGGAACACCGCAGCAAACGGTTCAGGAACTTCCTATTCTTGGAATGGAACTGCATTCTCGCCAACATCATTCACCGTTCCTAACAACGACGTGACGTTGTATGCACAGTGGACAATTAATTCGTACACCGTCACCTATGACGCGAATGGTGGTAGTGGCGCACCTACTTCGCAATCGGCCGACTACAACACGTCAATCACGGTCTCTTCTACAACACCGACACGTTCTGGTTACACGTTCTCTGGTTGGAACACCGCTGCGAATGGTTCTGGAACTTCATATTCCTGGAACGG
>JACCDN010934196.1_pt1 | contig 10298 bp, 7 predicted proteins | sample 7441691 | NCBI WGS metagenome assembly JACCDN01 (sample SAMN15323439, study PRJNA562643) | freshwater metagenome | isolation source: river surface water | place: USA:Blue River Watershed | collected 2017-08-16
AGGTGGAGGTCGTCAGGGTGCATGAGAGAATTGTGCCAATAGAGTGTTTCTCAGCAAGTAATGAGGGTTCGTGCTAATCCCGACTAAAACTGAAGGTTTTGTATCAATACAAAGCGATAATCGATCATCGTCATGACAGCTTCTCGGCCAAAGCGGCCGATGGCATACGCAATCAAAAATGGCCGGTTCTGGTTGCAGACCAGTCATATGCATTTCGTGTGGGGTAGTACCCGCTATTGGTGTCTGGCTATATAGGCATCGACCCTTAGGCAGAACTCGACGTGAGGCCGAACCGCACTCATTGGCAGTCAGGCAGATCCTTGCGCGAAGCACACACTCGAATGACCGAAATTCAAAACGCTTTGCTAACCTCTAGGACAACGATGGCGCTCCAGCTGTCTGAACTTCACGCATGGCTGCCAGCTTCACGTAGAGCGTGCTGCGTGAAATTCCCAGTGTTCTTGCCGCCATCGACAGATTGCCGTGGCTGTTGGCAACCGCGGCATTGATTACAGTGCGCTCCATTTCAGCCAGGCGGCCGGCTGCCATGGCCGGCGTTACCTCACCGCGGGCCAGCACCGCATCAACCGCCGCACCAGCAATGTGCGGCGGGAGCAGGCTGCCATCGATACGATTGCCGTCGCTTAGCGCGAACATGGCCTCGAAGACATTCTGCAATTCACGGATATTTCCTGGCCAGCGATAACGCAGCAGTTGGTGCAGGACTTCCGGGTCCAGGCTCTTCGGCGGGCAGCCATATTTGCGGGCCAGGCGCTGGTTGAGATGGCCGATGATCGCTTCGGTATCCTCGGGGCGCTCGCGCAAGGGTGGCAGATGCAGGCTGACGACGCAGAGCCGGTGGAAAAGATCTTCGCGGAAGCGGCCGGTGCTGGAATCCGTTTGCAGGTCGCGATTGGTCGCGGCAATGATGCGCACCGCCACTTTGCGTTCCTTGGTGTCGCCTAGCCGAACGACCACGCCGTCCTGCAGCACACGCAAGAGATGAGGCTGCATGTCGAGCGGCATTTCGCCGATTTCATCGAGAAAAAGGGTGCCGCCATCGGCCTGTTCGAACTTGCCGGGCAGCCCGCCGCGGCGGGCACCGGTAAAGGCGCCTTCGCTGTAACCGAACAATTCACTGGCCAGCAGCTCGCGGGTCAGGGCGCCGCAATTGACGGCGATGAAAGGCCCTTCCGGTTTGCTGCTCGCCTTGTGGATGGCGCGGGCAAAAATCTCCTTGCCGGTGCCGGTTTCACCGAGCAACAAGACGGGCAGATCAAGCGGTGCGATTCTTCTGGCCCGGGCTTTCGCTGTCGAAATGGCCTGGCTGGTGCCGATGATCTCGGCAAAGACTTCATCAGTCGCTTTGGCCGCCGGGGAGGGGGTGCTGACTGCTTGTCGAGCCGGTGCACCGATCGGGATGACCAGCAAGGTGCCGAGGTCACCATCGCGGGAACGCACCGGGTGCAGCCACTCCGGGCGCAGCCAGAGTGGCGTCTGGCGGATGCGCTCATCGGGATGGACAGCGAAATCGAGGGCAGGTAGCTGGCTGCCGACCTCGAAAGGCAGGCGCACGCCATACATCTCGCGGGCCTGTTGCATGCTGCCGCTGGTTTTGACGATACGGCCACGCTGGTCGAACAGGACGACGCAATCGTTGCCATAGCGGCTGAAACCATCCATGGCGTGCTCAAGCAGGCGGCCATGCAATTCGGCATCGCGCCGGGCCAGGACACCTTCGATCTGCTTGGCGGCTGAAATGACCAGACCCAGCGTATGGCCATGGAAGGTTTCCTTGACGCCAGATACGTCGACGACGCCGAGCAGGTTCCTGCCCAGCGGGTCGAGGATGGGGGCGGCGGCACAGGTCCAGTGCTTGACGTCGATGCAGTAGTGCTCGCTGGCGTAGATCTGCACCGGCTGGTGCGTGGCAATGGTCGTGCCAATCGCATTGGTGCCGATCAGGTCTTCGCGCCAGCAACCGCCGGGGGCCAGGTTGATTTGTTCGCCAGCATCGCGGGCGCGGGTTTCGCCATTGAGGTCGAGAATGGTCCCGCTCGGGTCGCTCAGCATGATCAGCGTGCCGGACTCGCGCAGGATTTCGCGCAGGGTTTCGAGCACCGGCTTGGCCGCCTCGTAGAGATCATGGGAGCGCGCCCGCAACAGGTGAATCTTGTCGCCATTGGCTGTCGGGGCGCTGCCGATGCTCGGATCGACGGCCTCCGAACGGCTGCGCCGCCAGGAGTCGAGGACCACATTGCGCACGCCAACCCCGGGCAACGGCCGGTTCTCAAGGAATCGTTCCCATGAACTGGCAACGGCTGACTCGTCGCCGATTCGCGGAATAAGAAGATTGCTGTTGGGGGTCACATTGGGCTCGTGGCGGGCTCCGGATTATTCACGGCAAAACAATCAATTAACTTAATCATAACCGTAGCCGACGATGCTGTCCAAGTCAATAAAGTCGTTGTGGATCAATGGCTTGTGCGCCGCAACAAAAAACTTGTCAACTGTCCGGAATCCGGACAGTTCGAAATTGGCGTCGTTATTCAGGACGTTTTTCGCTTTTTCATCGGACAGCTGCCATTTTTCAGAAGTTTTCGCCAAGTCGATGATTCGTCGACGGAATTCGACGAGTCGGCGGGCTTTTCGCGGCCTGGCCCGGCCCTTGCTATTAAGTCGGCGTGGGATCACTCACAACGACACACCAATGACAGGAGACAAACATGGAAACTCAGCAGTCAAACGTACAGGTGATGGGAATCGATGCCGGCGGCACGATGACCGATACCTTCTTTGTCCGGGCCGACGGTCGTTTCGTCGTCGGCAAGGCACAAAGCAATCCCGGCGACGAATCGCTCGCCATCTACAACTCTTCGGTCGATGCGCTTGAGCACTGGGGCCGCAACGTCGACGACGTCTATCCGGAACTGGCGACCTGCGTTTATTCCGGAACGGCGATGCTCAACCGCATCCTGATGCGCAAGGGTCTCGATGTCGGCCTGATCTGCAACAAGGGCTTCGAGCAAATCCACTCGATGGGTCGCGCCTTGCAGAGCTACCTCGGCTACGCGCTCGAAGATCGCATCCACCTCAACACCCACCGTTACGACGAGCCGCTGGTACCGGTTTCCCGCACCCGCGGCGTCACCGAGCGCACCGACGTGCAGGGCAAGATCGTTATTCCGTTGCGTGAAGAAGAAGTGCGCCAGGCCACCCGCGAGCTGGTCGAGGCCGGCTCCCAGGCCATCGTCATCTGTCTGCTGCAATCCCACAAGAACGAGGCCAGCGAGCAACGGGCACGCGATCTGGTGCGTGACGAACTGAAAAAGCTCAAGTCGGACATTCCGGTTTTCGCCTCGGTGGACTACTACCCGTCGCGCAAGGAAAGCCACCGGATGAACACCACCATTCTCGAAGCCTACGGCGCCGAACCATCGCGCCAGACGCTCAAGAAGGTCAGCGACCGCTTCAAGAAGCATGGCGCCAAGTTCGATCTGCGGGTGATGGCCACGCACGGCGGCACGATCAGCTGGAAAGCCAAGGAACTGGCCCGCACCATCGTTTCTGGCCCGATCGGCGGCGTCATCGGCTCCAAGCTGCTCGGCGAATACCTGGGCGACGAAAACATCGCCTGCTCCGACATCGGCGGCACCAGTTTCGACGTGGCGTTGATCACCAAGGGCAACTTTGCGATCAAGTCTGACCCCGACATGGCCCGTCTAGTCCTCTCGCTGCCGCTGGTCGCGATGGACTCGGTCGGCGCCGGTGCCGGTAGCTTTGTCCGCCTCGACCCCTACAGCAAATCGATCAAGCTCGGTCCCGACAGTGCCGGCTACCGCGTCGGCACTTGCTGGCCGGAAAGCGGGCTGGATACGGTGTCGGTTTCCGACTGCCACGTTGTGCTCGGTTACCTGAATCCGCAGAACTTCCTCGGCGGCGCCATCAAGCTCGACGTGCAACGGGCTCGTGACCACATCAAGGCGCAGATCGCCGATCCGCTCGGCCTGTCAGTCGAAGATGCGGCGGCTGGCGTCATCGAACTGCTCGACCTGACACTGTCTGAATACCTGCGTGCCAATATCAGCGCAAAGGGCTACAACCCGGCCGAGTTCACCTGCTTCTCCTATGGCGGCGCCGGCCCGGTGCATACCTATGGCTATACCGAAGGCGTTGGCTTCAAGGACGTCGTGGTGCCCGCCTGGGCGGCAGGATTCTCGGCTTTTGGCTGTGCCTGTGCCGATTTCGAGTATCGCTACGACAAATCGGTCGATCTCGGCGTCGCCCAGTTTGCCAGCGACGAGCAGAAGGCCACCGCCTGCGCAACCTTGCAGGAAGCCTGGGAAGAACTGGCGACCAAGGTCATCGACGAGTTCGTCATCAATGGCTACAAGCCGGAAGATGTGATGTTGATCCCCGGTTACAAGATGCAGTACATGGGGCAGCTCAACGACCTCGAAATCGTCTCCCCCGTGACGACAGCGGCAACTGCCGCCGACTGGCAGCAGATCATCGAGGCCTTCGAAAACACCTATGGCCGCGTTTATGCCAATTCGGCACGCTCGCCGGAACTCGGCTTCTCGGTTACCGGCGCCATCCTGCGCGGCATGGTCGTGACGCAAAAGCCGGTGCTGCCGGAAGATCCGGATGCCGGCCCGACGCCACCCCAGGAAGCCTATCTGGGAACGCGGCCGTTCTATCGCCACAAAAAATGGGTTGAAGCGGCGCTGTGGAAGATGGAAGGCCTCAAAGCCGGCAACCACATCGTCGGCCCGGCCATTATCGAATCCGACGCAACGACCTTCGTGGTCCCGGATGGGTTCGAAACCACCATCGACAAGCATCGCCTGTTCCATCTCAAAGAAGTCAAGTGAGGAGACCCACCATGAATATGATGAGCAAAAAAGAAATCGGTATCGGCAATCTGCTGAAAAGTGGCCTGACACTCAAGGAACATCGTGATGCGATCATCGAGCGCACCAAAACCACCGGTTACTACAACGGTCTGGAAAAACTCGAATTCCGCGACCACGACCCGATCGGCTACGAAAAGCTGTTCTCGAAGCTGCGTGGCGGCCTTGTCCATGCCCGCGAGACGGCGAAAAAAATCGCCGCCAGCCCCATCGTCGAGCAAGAAGGTGAACTCTGCTTCACGCTCTACAACGCGGCCGGCGACTGCGTCCTGACCTCGACCGGGATCATCATCCACGTCGGCACCATGGGCGCGGCGATCAAGTACATGATCGAAAACAACTGGGAAGCCAACCCGACGATCAACCCCGGCGACATGTTCACAACCAACGACTGCGCCATCGGCAACGTTCACCCCTGCGACATCGCCACCATCGTGCCGATCTTCTGGGACGGCAAGTTGATTGGCTGGGTTGGCGGCGTCACGCACGTTATCGACACCGGAGCAGTGACGCCGGGCTCGATGTCCACCGGACAGACCCAGCGTTTCGGCGATGGCTACATGATCACTTGCCGCAAGACCGGCGTGAACGATGAGCCGCTGCGCGACTGGCTGCATGAATCGCAGCGCTCGGTGCGCACGCCGAAATACTGGATTCTTGACGAGAAAACCCGCATCGCCGGCTGCCACATGATCCGCGAACTGGTCGAGGACGTCATCCGGGCCGACGGTCTGGAAGCCTACGAGAAGTTCTCGCACGAAGTCATCGAAGAAGGCCGCCGCGGCCTGATGAGCCGCATCAAAGCCATGACCCTGCCCGGCAAGTATCGCAAGGTGTCTTTTGTCGACGTTCCCTACAAGCACGAAGACGTGCAGGTTTCGAACGCCTTTGCCAAGCTGGATTCAATCATGCACTCGCCCTGCGAGATGACCATCAAACCAGACGGCAAATGGCGGCTCGATTTCGAGGGCGCCAGCCGCTGGGGCTGGCATACCTTCAATGCCCACCAGGTGGCCTTCACCTCGGGCATCTGGGTGATGATGTGCCAGACCCTGGTGCCGACGCAGCGCATCAACGATGGCGCCTATTACGCCACCGAGTTCCACCTGCCCAAGGGCAGCTGGTGCAACCCGGACGACCGCCGGACCGGCCACGCCTACGCCTGGCACTTCCTCGTCTCCGGCTGGGCAGCCCTGTGGCGCGGACTCAGCCAGTCCTACTTCAGCCGCGGCTACCTGGAGGAGGTCAATGCCGGCAATGCCAACACTTCGAACTGGCTGCAGGGCGGCGGCATCAATCAGGACGGCGATATTCACGCCGTCAACAGCTTCGAGGCTTCTTCCTGCGGGACCGGTGCCTGCGCCGTCAAGGACGGCCTGAACCACGCTGCCGCCATCTGGAATCCGGAAGGCGACATGGGCGACATCGAGATCTGGGAAATGGCCGAGCCGCTGCTCTACCTGGGTCGCAACGTCAAGGCCAACTCCGGCGGCTACGGCAAATACCGGGGCGGCTGCGGCTTCGAGACCCTGCGCATGGTCTGGAACGCCCAGGACTGGACGATGTTCTTCATGGGCAACGGTTACATGAACAGCGACTGGGGCATGATGGGCGGCTACCCGTCCGCCACCGGATACCGTTTCGAAGCGCACAACACCGGTCTTGAGCAACGTATCGCGATCGGTGACTCGCTGCCGCTGGGCGGCGATCTCGACCCGAGCAGCCCCGACTATGAACGTCACCTCGATGCGACATCGACCGTCAAGCGAGACAAGCAGTGCATGACGACGGAGGATTGCTACGCCAATCATGACCTCTACCTGAACTACCTGCGCGGCGGTCCCGGCTTTGGCGATCCGATCGATCGTGACCCCAAGGCGATCGAGAACGACCTGAACCAGAAATTCCTGCTGCCGGAATTTGCGCAAAAGGTTTATGGCGCGGTCTTCACTCAGGATGCCAAGGGAGTATTCGCGGTCGATGCCGCCAAGACTCAGGCCCGGCGTGGCGAAATCCGCAAGGAACGTCTGGCCCGCGCCCTGCCGACCCGCGAGTGGATGAAAGCCGAGCGCGAGCGCATCCTCGACAAGCATGCTTCCATTCAGGTCAAACATATGTTCGCGACTAGCTTCGCCCTGTCCAAGAAATTCACCCAGGAATTCAAGGAGTTCTGGAGTCTGCCGGACAGCTGGCAATTGCTGGAAGACGAATTGGGCGTACCCACCTACGGCTCCAAGCACCGCATGGATCTGTCCTTGCTGCCGGACGTCACGACCGTCGTCCAGGTCGAAGAATAATCACCCTTATCAGGAGCTTGAACATGTCTACCTATACCAATGACCAGGTCGCCCACCTCGTCGAGGGCAGCCTCGACTGGGAAACCACCTTCCGCATGCTGTCCATGCCCAAGGACCATGGCCGCTTCGAGCAGTATCTGGCGGCCCTGCAGTCCAAGGTCAAGTTCAGCGACAAGATCATCCTGCCGCTGGGGCCGCACCTCTACATCGTGCAACAAGCCAAGACCAAGAAGTGGGTCAACCAATGCGATTGCGGTCACGTCTTTGGCGATTACCGCGAAAACTGGAAGCTGAACGCGCTGGTCTATGTTCGTCGGACGGAAGAGGCGATGACCGAGGTCTATCCCAAGTTGATGGCCCCCGACACCGAGTGGCAGGTCTACCGCGAGTATTACTGCCCAGAGTGTGGCGCCATGCATGATGTCGAGGCGCCGACTCCATGGTATCCGGTGATCCACGATTTCGAGCCGGATATCGAGGCCTTCTACAAGGAATGGGTCAATTTGCCGGTTCCCGAGCGGGCTGACTAAGACCTGAAACAGGCGAGGGCTGGTGTTCGGCCCTCGTTTGCTTTCATTCGGCACAACAAAAAATCATCTGGGGATTGCATAAGATGAACAAGGTGTATGCAACGAGCCAGGCCGCACTCGAGGGCCTGCTCTTCGACGGCATGACCGTCGCCGCCGGCGGTTTTGGCCTGTGCGGCATTCCGGAAAATCTGATTGAAGGCCTGCTGCAGGCCGGCACCCGCGAGCTGACCATCGTTGGCAATAACGCCGGGGTCGACGATTTCGGCATGGGGCTCCTGCTCAAGACGCGGCAGGTCAGCAAGGTCGTGGCGTCCTACGTTGGCGAAAACAAGGAGTTCGAGCGTCAGGTACTGGCTGGCGAACTGGAACTGGAACTGGTGCCGCAAGGCACCCTGGCCGAACGCCTGCGCGCCGGCGGCGCCGGCATTCCCGGTTTCTACACGCGAACCGCTTACGGAACGCGCCTGGCCGACGGCAAGGAAACCCGTCAATTCGATGGCAAAGACTACGTGCTCGAACCGGCGATCCAGGCCGACTTGGCCATCGTCAAGGCGTGGAAGGGCGACCATGCCGGCAACCTGATCTTCCGCAAGACGGCGCGCAATTTCAACCCGATGATCGCCACCTGCGGCCGGGTCACGGTGGCCGAAGTCGAGGAGCTGGTTGAGCCGGGCGAACTCGATCCGGACCAGATCCATACGCCGGGAATTTACGTGGACCGCATCATTCAGGGCGCCGGCTACCAGAAGCGTATCGAGTTCCGCACCACGGCCGGCGGCGTGACGCCGGGCAAGCAGGATCCACTGCGCGAACGGATGGCGCGGCGCGCCGCGCAGGAACTGCGCAGCGGTTATTACGTCAATCTCGGCATCGGCATCCCGACGCTGGTGGCCAACTTCATTCCCGCCGGCATGCACGTCACGCTGCAGTCGGAAAACGGCCTGCTCGGCATTGGCCCCTTTCCCGGCAGCGAAGACGTCGATGCCGACCTGATCAACGCCGGCAAGCAGACCATCACGAGCATTCCCGGCAGCAGTTTCTTTTCCAGCGCCGATTCCTTCGCCATGATTCGCGGTGGTCACATCGACCTGTCCATCCTCGGCGGTCTGGAAGTTTCGGAGAACGGTGACCTGGCCAACTGGATGGTGCCCGGCAAGATGGTCAAGGGGCCGGGCGGGGCGATGGACCTGGTGTCGGGCGTCGGGCGGGTGATTGTCCTGATGGAGCACACGGCAAAGGACGGGGCGGCGAAGATTCTGCCGAATTGCAGCCTGCCGCTGACCGGCAAGGGCGTGGTGGACATGATCATCACCGACCTGTGCGTATTCATCGTCAATGCGGGCGGCGGCCTGACATTGAGCGAATTGCACCCCGGCGTTTCGGTAGACGAGGTCAGGGCGAAAACAGCTTGTAGCTTCTCCGTGTCGCCGGGCCTCAGCGCGCGCCATGCCACGGAGCTTGCTGCCGTCTCATGAAAGCCGATCTGGCCACGGCGGGCGGTGGCCTGTCGTGGCTCGGGAATTCGCGTGAAACGATAGATCTGGTCGGCAAGCTGTGGGATATTGAGTGTCGCCATCTACTCGGGAAACTGACCCGGGCCGAGTACCAGCGCGCCGTTGTGGCGCTGTGCGGCGACTCGGCAAGAAGGTGCTCGCCAACTGCCAACTCAAGGAGAATGATTGATGACTGATGCCTATATCGAAGGGCTTGAAGTGCGCCGACAGGTCATGGGCGACGAGTTCGTCGACAAGGCTTTTGCCAATGCCACGGAATTCACCCGCCCCTTGCAGGATTTCATTACCGCCAATGCCTGGGGCTCCGTCTGGCGCCGCGGCGGCATCGACCTGAAAACCCGCAGTCTGATCACCATCGCCATGCTCACCGCCCTCGGCCGGCAACACGAGCTGCGCGGGCATCTCCGCGGGGCGCTCAATAACGGCGCATCGGCTGCAGAAATTCAGGAAATCCTCCTGCACTCTGCCGTCTATTGCGGCGTGCCGCTGGCGGCCGATGCCTTTCGGACGGCAGAGACAGTCCTTTCCGAATGAAAGTTTTCTCTCTTGGGACCGAATTATTCGGGACAAGTTGTCGAGAAAGATTTCCCTCGCTTAAATCTACGACACGCAGCATTACTATTCAGTATGCACCTAGAGGACTCTTTACGTCGGCAGGCGGGTATGGGAGCGCTCCAACCGTAGCGTGAAGTTCAAAGTGCTAGCTCAGCGAAATCACATAGCCAATGTCAGGTATCGGCGACACTCCGGCCATAATTCGCTCAGTACGCCACCGGCGGCTTCGGCCGAATAGCGGAATACCCGACCAATCAACGCGGTTTTGTATTGATACAAAACCTACAAAAACACTCTGACTTTAGGCGCGGGATGTATTGGGCAACACTTCGGGGCTTCCTTGAACCGTCTGTAAGACAAACACCGGCGGCAAGCCTATCCTGCCATAGGATTTTATTTGTGCGTAAATCCGATTAAATTGCTCGGTTTTGTATCAATACAAAAGTCGCCTCAATGCTATTTCCTGAGATTGTCCAGTTGAGCCAGCAG
>JACCDN011093439.1_pt1 | contig 10297 bp, 9 predicted proteins | sample 7441691 | NCBI WGS metagenome assembly JACCDN01 (sample SAMN15323439, study PRJNA562643) | freshwater metagenome | isolation source: river surface water | place: USA:Blue River Watershed | collected 2017-08-16
AATCAAAGATAGACACGGAAATTATCGTGGAGGGTACAACATTTTTGGTCGATTTGAGACCGTTGTGGAGACAACCCCGTTGGAGGTGAACGTTGTGGACGCAACGTCAACCGCAACTGCGGTGGAGACAACCCCGATGAAGGCAGACGGCGCAGGCGCAATGACAACTGTGGTGGAGACAACCCCGTTGAAGGCGGACGGTGCAGGCGCAATGACAACTGCAACTGCGGCGGAGACAACCCCGTTGAAGGCGGACGGTGCGATGATTGTGAACTGAGTGATTTGCGCGTTAATTTAAAATTATTTAAATTAATGTATTTGTCACACATTATAACAATCATATATTATAAAATATGTGTTATAATAAGAATTATTTAAATTTTTATTTATAAACTTTGTAAAATAAATTTGAAATTGTAAACATATTAAATGGTCTTTAAACATTTCACTTATTTGTTGCGCGCAATATGTCTGTAACATTGCGCACAATCTTGGCGTCGTTCAACCAGCTTGTTGTTTTAGCTAACAATTCGACGCCTGAACAAAACACACTTTTCGAGATTTTGTTCGTGTGTTGGGTCATGGCAGCAAATTGTGTCAAATTCGTTCTCATTAGTTCAAATACGAATACACAACTAGATACGAATACACAAACGACTATTCAGCAACTTGATAAAGTCATAACGGCCGCAATGCACGCCATGCGCGGTGATTTCACAAACATTGCATTGCGCATCAGAAGTGTGGACATTGTTTGGAAGACTGTGCTCCATGGAATTACTCTGTGAATGTATGCTGTCTGTATCGCGCATCACTTTGAAATTTTTCAAATTAATGCGTTTTATTAACATTAAATATATGAAAATGTCGCAACATTAATGTTTATACGCCGTCACTGTGTTTTAAATGTGCAAAGGTGTAATATAATTAAACAATATTTTAATAAAATATTATTATCATCATCATAAAAAAATAAAAAAATTTATTTTTATTTTTTTAATTAAAATAATAATAATAAAAATATAACAAAATAAATTTATCAGTTTAATAATAAATATGAAAAATAAAATTCAACTTCATAATCAAACAATACAGAATTTTTTTCTCGAAAATAAATTAAAATATAACATTGAACAAAATATTGATGAATTAATTAATACAACATCAACACTTGCTATTATTCCATTAACAATTATAAATTCATTAAATCATAAAACAAAAAAAACACTTCACGGATATTATATTGCGTTATTTATTTTGTTATTTCAACATGATACTAATAAAATAATAACTTTTATTAAAATTTTAGATGATAATATAAAATTAATGTTACATGAATGTGATTCAAAAAAAATATTAAATATAAACTTTTTAACTCATGACATACTCTTTAAAAAAATTATAAAATTAGCAACTGATGATAAAATTATAATATCATCACAATTAGCATTGTTGTTTGGATGGATTTTTGGTTTGGGCATTTTAAACACAAGTATTTTAGATGATTTGGAACAAGCCGGTGAATATTTAGGTAATATTATTTTATTAACACAAAATTTTAAAAAAGAAAACTTTAATGACGATTTTGATAAATTTATTAAATATAAACATAAATTTATTGACATTATGATTACACACAATATATTTTCTAATACAGTAAAACAAATAATTAATTCATTCGAATTACAAATAAATAAAATCGCAAATCAATAATATGATTATAATATGATTATAATATATATATATATATATCATTATCATATGGGTATCGAAAAGTTTTTTTCATCTCTCAACCAAAATAAAATTATTCCGCCAATCATTTTTCCTTTAACAAAACCACTTAAAACTCGTTATTTGTTTTTAGATTTTAATTCTATTATACATGTTAAAAGCAAAGAGATAACAACTAAATTAAATCAAATTTTATTGACACATATCTTAAACCAACAAAGCGATGAGTTAAATAAATTTAATAAAGAATATCACAGTAAAATTATTGATATTTATGCTATTAACGACACTATATTTGATCAATTAATTATAACTGGTGTTCTCAATTATGTTAAACATATTTTAACAAAATACATTAATTCAACTGATTTGGAATATTTTTATATCGCTATTGATGGAACACCATCTAAAGCTAAAATGATTGAGCAACGAAAACGGCGATATATGAATTATATTATTCACGAATCTCATAAAAAAATATTTGAACAACAGAAATCTAGTTTAGATCAAACTAGATTAACATATGAAAAACAAAAATACCAATGGAATACAGGCAATATAACACCTGGAACGAATTTTATGCTTAATTTAGAAAATCAACTCGTGTCAAATGTTATGCAAAAAGAAATTAACAATATTTGTCCAAATTTAAAACAATATATTTTTTCAGGTTGTGGCGTACCTGGCGAAGCTGAAAAAAAAATTGTTAATTACATAAAAAATTTAAATTATGTTGAGCGAACTGTTAAATCCGATAACATCGTTATTTATTCTCCTGATAGTGATGTAATTATTCTATCTATGATTTTACATTGTAATATTAATAATAACGCTGTTTCAGGCTTAACTATGTTACGCCATAATCAACAAAAAAATAATTATGATTTTATTAATATCGATTTGGCATGTAAATATTTATTTAATTTCGTTGTTAATAAATGTCCAAATTTAGTTTTATTACAAGATTCTATTATTATGGATATCTGTTTTATATTTACTATTTTCGGTAATGATTTTGTTGCTAAAATTGAATCATATGAAGTTAATCATTTTTTTGAAGTTATTATTTTAAAATATCTACAGGTGCTAAATACAATATTTGATGAACATGGTAATATACAATATTTAATAACAAATCATCATAATTCTAAACTTACAATAAATCAATATTGTTTCATGTTATTTTTTAAAATATTAGCATTACAAGAATCAGAAAATTTAGAAACAATTTATTTATTAAATCATTACATTAATATTCCTAAACTCGCTAAACAATTAAATACTACAAAATTAAATTTTATTAAAATAACTGATTCGTGTTTCAAAAAAATTAAATTATTAAAAAATGCTATCATAAATAATCAAAATTTAACATCGTTTATCGATGATCATGAATTTTGCGAATTATTAGAAAAACTTTTTATTATCGAATCAACTGAATCAAATATCATATTAAAATTTGCTAATTATTATAAATTACATTCTAAATTCCCAACACTTAATTTAAAATTAATTAAATCTCATAAAACTGCTAATAGTGATATAACAAAAAATATTATAGCCGATAAATTAAAATCTATGGGATTGCGATTAACTAAATACGATATTGAATTATATAAATTTGATAATATGACTGACGAATATCAAAAAAAATTACACGCATATCATCATGATACAGGCCATATTAGCTTAGATTTAGAAAATCATTGTTGGATTCGACAACAAAAAATTGTTAAACATGAATCAACAACATTAAATAGAGATCAAGTTATTAATTCTTATTTAGAAGCATTAATGTGGGTTTTCCAAAGTTATTTTAATTCGTATGATGATGATGAAACTAAATTTGGAGATATGTGGTATTATTCGCTTATCAATGCGCCATTTATAAATGAAATTATTGAATATCTTAATAAAAATTCTAATAATCCAAATTTTATTAATCAAATATATTCTGGATTATCGCAATATAAAATTGAACGCACAAAATATTTTACTCCAATACAACAATTATTATATGTAACACCCCCTTTTGAAAATTCTGATTTAAAATATATACCAGAACCATATAAACATTTTTTTCGTAAATCAATATATAAAAATATGAAAAAATTAATAGACGAATTATTTGCAAATCGCAATACACAAATTAACTGTAAAGGCGCGCTTTATTTAACTAAATGTCATGTTAAAAATGTCGATTTCCCAATTTCAGATGCAGATTTTATATTTGAAGTTAGTAAAATTAAATCTAATGTTACACCATATCGCAATATTCAAATATTTTCTAATTCATAATTTCATTCTTATTATACATACAATTAATTTTAATCCTTTATAAAAATAGTATTTTCACAATTAAAAATGATATAAAAATTAATTTATATTTTTAAATTAAAAATGATAACTGCAATACAAGCAAACGCTATTTCAGAATGCCATAGACATTATAATATGAATTCTGAATATGAAAACCTTATGAATGAAATATTTGAAGAAATTCATAAAACATCATTTTCAGGTTTATTTAATTTAACGTTTGAAACATATTATAAATATTCACAATCAGAATGCGAAACAGTAATCAATTTATTAATAATTTTAGGTTATAATGCTAAACTAACTGATAACAGAGAAATCTTTATTGAATGGTAAATAAATAATAAATAAAAAATAAAAAATAAAAAATAAATAAAAATAAATAAAAAATAAATAAAAAATAAATAAAAAAATAGTAAATTATATTTTTTTATTTTACCAAAACAAGGAGACAATTTACCATGACATTATATTATAATTTTTATATGCAACTCCGGGATGTTTTAAATTAGAATATATTGGATCTAATATTCTTGCTGCACCATCAACACAATCCAATGGAGTTGTCTCATTATATGAATTTGGCGTCTGTGGATTATTCCACCCTGTATCAACACAACACATAATTATATTATGATTTTTTTTATAATCATATCCAGATGTTCGTGTTAACATATTTAATGCTGCTTTCGCCATATTCGTATGAGGATGATAACAATCTTTCTGTTGATAATTAAATATACCTTCCATGCTCGTTACATTTATTATATACGAATATTCATCAGAGTTTTCTCGTTTTAGTAAACATGTTAGTTGCTGTATTAATATAAATGGCATGATCGTGTTAATCGATATACATTCAAGCAATTCTTGCACATTTACATTTTCTAATTTCGTACGCCATGAATTTATTTTTCTCATATCTAATTGTTGTCCGTAAATATCAAGACTATTTGGCAAATCAGTTGGAATTACAGTAATATAATTTTTTTTCACCGATGGTATTGTGTTATATATTTGTTCTTTACACAATACATTATCTTTTGCCGTTATTAATGCTTTATTATTGCCGGTTAAATTTTTATTATATTCAATTAAATATTCAATATCATTATCTATTTCACGACGGTAAAAATCAGTTGGACGTGCTAATGTTTGTGCAGCATTATTTATTAAATAATCAATTTGTAAATAATTTGTTTTTATAAAATTAATAAATTCTAACACAGACGAATAATTTAATAAATCTAATCTGTAAATTATTAATTTATCTTTCCAATTATTATAATCTGCCTCTTTCATATATCTCGTTAAAGTATCTTTGAAAAATCTTGATGTAACAATAACTTTACAATTACTACGAAGTAATTTTAATGCAGTCTCAAAACCTATTTTTACACGACCACCCGTTACAATTGCTATTTTATTGTCTAATGATTTTGTTATTATGCGTTTTTCATAATTTAAATTTCCACATGATATACACATACATGCATAATGTTCATTCGATGATAATATAATTTGTTTACATTGATAACATGTTTTTATTGTCGCGTTTTTGCTTGTTGTAAATATTCTTGACATGTATTTATTTAATTCGTTAAATTTTTTTTTTATTAATAATTTTTCTTCATTCGTTAAATCATTTGATCTAACAATATTATTTAAATTATCAAAAATATTTATTATATTTGTCATTATTGTTTTTTATGTTCTGTTTTGTTTAATAACAAATATATTTTTCAATTTTTTTTGTTATTAACTTTTAATTTATTTTAATTTATTTTAATTTATTTTAATTTATTTTAATTTATTTTATTAAAAAAATAAATTATTATTTTTTTTAATAATAATTTATTTTTAATGATAATTAAAATGTGTTCCACAATTTCCACAATTACGATATGCATCGATTTGTGGATTGTGTTGAGTTGTTAATTGTTTTGATACAGAAACAACGCCAATTCCTACATTTAAAGTTATATCACTAACCGCCTTGTTAAGTGCACTACGAGCACTCCAACTAAAATTTTCACAGCCCTTGCCTGACATATTTTTATATAATTTATTTATTTTACTTTTATTAATTATTTTATTTTTCAATTTTATTTTGTTAATTTATTTAATAATATTTAATTTAATTTATTTTATTTTAATAAATAATATTAAATTAAAAAATTAAATTAATTTTTTAATTTAATTTTTTTTATTGCTGTTAGAAATAATTAAAAGCGGAAAGTTGCACCAACGCTCATAAAACTAAATCCGGCATTATCGCGTGAAAAACCAATATTACCAGAATGACCAGAATTAAAATTATGTGAAACTCCAACACCAGTATTCATATATGCAGGACCAGAGTGATCTGTTGCATGTTGAAAAGTCCCATGAACTGAAGTGTTATTGCCAACTGAAATATCAGGAGTGCGAATATTGGTGCTTGTAACACCCGAATTAGTTGAACGCTGAATGCTCATTGTGTATTATTATTTGATTGTATTATATATTAATTTATAATTCATTAAATAATTAACAATTTCAATTTTTTTTGTTTATGCGCTTATATTTAATTATAATGAACAGTAAAAATTTATTATTGCAAAATTATAGTAAATAATATTTTTTAATTCTGGGGTAATTTATATGACATATAATTTTATTAATGAAAGTCAACACAAAGATTTAAATACGGCAATTGATATATTATTTTCAAATATAACACAAATTAAAGAACTTGTAAAAAAATATATAATGAATTTAAAAAAACATACTGCAACAAAAATTAAAATTAGAGATTATGACTCCAAAAAATCAATTAAAACGGACCTTGAACATAATCAAATTCAAGGTTTATTTCAGGTTATTTATGATATTGTCAATCGTTCTGCTATAAAATGTCTTGATTCAAAAAATGAATATAAGAAATTAGAATATCATATTAAATATCAAATTATTGTCGCAAATAATAACCAGCTACATAAATTATTTGCTTTGTTTTTAATTATGTATTCAATAGAACCGTATTTGACTAAAAAACGTTACTATGTTGGCATCGATTATGAATTTCATAAAAGAACTGAAATACGACTTATGCAAATTAATATGGAAAGAAATCCATGTAAAACAGAACGTACTACTAGCTATATTTGGATTATTAAACCTGATGATTTAGATGCTAATATTTATAATATATTAATACACAAATTAATGCGTAACACACATATTTATAAAATTATGAATGGTGCAGATTCATTAGATACACCATATATGATACGTGATTTATTTCAAAAAAATAAAACAACAATACGTAAATTTTTTAAAAAATTTATTGATTTGCGATATATTTGCGAATATTATAAAGCAAATCATAGTAATGATAATCACTGTAACATATATGCTGCGTATTTATATTTTAATGTTATAACACCCGAAAAATATGAATTGTTATTATCTGGAAATGAAAAAATATTAGAAGCATGTAGAAGTTTATTATGGGAAAAATCTAGTCCTGCGGATGACGATATTTGGAATATACAAAAATTAGATCAAGGTATTTTATATTATGCGGTTTTTGATGTTATCTATCTTAAATATTATTTTAAACATATTTTAAAAATGAGTAAACAATATCCTAATTTTATTAAAAATATAAGTTTAATCCCTACAATAACGCAATGGTGTTTATTAGAAAAACATGTTGATAGTGAATACACTGAAAAATTAAAACAATATGTTAATCCGATAAATAATTATTATTATTATTCAAATAATCAAATTTATAAATTAATTGATGCTTATAAATATTTTAGTGAAAATTTACTTATTCAAGAATATGATATTAATATTTCAAAATTATTACAAATTAATTATTTTAGAGATTATATAACTCTCATATTAAAAGTTATCGTATATAACGTTATTACAAAAAAATATATCGTGTACATAAGCAAAGGACAAAAATATAATAATAATTTTCAAATTGAAAGTTTATACGACAATATTAATAAAAATAAATTTAAAAAATTAATTGTTTTTTTTAAAGCAATACACCAAACAGTCACAAATAATATAACACACGTAAAAATTTAAAATAAATATAACTGGGATAGATTTTTATTAAACATAATATTTATGTTTTTTTTATTTTTTTATTTTTTTATTTTTTTATTTGTTTTAATATGTAACATGATTATTGTGTTATTGTAAAACAATAAAAAAATTGTTAATTAATTTATTAAATCAATATAAATTGATAATTATATATAATCGCATATGAGTAATAACAATATTAATGAAATATTAAAAAAATTACCAATATTAGAATCTGAAAAATTAGAATTAAAAAATGTTAAAATTACAAATTTAAAACATATTGAAGAAATACAAAAAAAAATTACAAATGTTTACCATAATTTTATTCCAAAAATATTGGAAAATGGTATTAATGATTTTAAATCTAATATCTTCAAATCTGATTTTAATAATTTAACTCCAGACCAAAAAAATGCTGTTGAAAAATTAATCGATTTTCTATATGAGACTAAACAAATTTATGGTTTATACGGTTATGCTGGAACCGGCAAAACAACCACAATTATTGATTTCTTATCTGTTTTGCTAAAATATAAATTAATTACACATTTAGCTATTGTCGCACCAACTAATAAAGCAACTGATGTTATTAAATCAAAATTTCGTAAACATATTGACAATTTATGTAATTTAGATTTAAATTTTGAGGAAAAGTTATCTTGGATCTGGGAAAAATTAAAATTAAAAATTGAAATTATTACAATTCATAAACTATTGGGATATAATAATGATTTTAATATTGAAGGTAATAAAGTTTTTATTAAAAAAACTAAAAGTACTTTTAGTAAATTTGATATTGTTATTATTGACGAATGTTCTATGATAACTGCTAACATTGTTTCCGATTTATTAACTGAAATTAAAAAAAATCAAAATCATACGAAAACAATTTTAATTGGCGACCCGGCACAATTAAATCCGGTTAATGAACAATCAAGTATTATTTTTTCACAAAACTACAATATTATCAAATCATCATTAGAAAATTATTTTAAAAAAAATGATTTAATTATTTTATCCGACCAAAATACTACTCATTTTGATTTAATTTATCATGAATTATCACAAATTGATACTTTTACATTAACACAAATCGTTCGCAGTGACCGACCCAATATTATTAATTTATCAAATAATATTAGAAATTGGGTTTTAGGTAATATTAATAAACCTGATATTTTTCAATTCAGAGGCAATGGTGTTTATTTTTTTAAATATTCTGATATTAATAAATGGTTTGATAAATTTATATCATGTTCAACATTAAATCAAAATAATATTATTTTAGCATGGCGTAATAATAAATGTGATTTATATAATACACGATTTCGTAAAACCGTTTTTGGTAATGATAATTTAGATAAATTCGTTGTTGGTGATATACTAATTATTAATGATTTTTATGATATAAAACAACCTGGAGTACATTATAAAAAAAATACTAAATTTTATACCTCAGAGCAAATTCGTGTTATTGATGTTGATACTCCAGATTATCAATGTGACGATATTGCTTTGGCTGATACAAAATTAATAAAAAATGATGATATTATTTATAAAAAAATTATTGAAACAATTAAAAAAATTAATGATATGACAATAAAAAAATATCAAATTTATAAATTGTGTGTTTCTAAATTAACCGACAACGCTATTTCTGAAACATCTTACATTAATGTTATTCAAGATCATGATGTCAAAAAAGTAGAATATGATAAACTCGTTTCTGCAGAAGCAATTAAAAATTTACGTCATTTTTTTGAATCAAAATATCGTCATAAAATTAAAACATTGGAAAATAATGTTATTAAACCATTATGGAAAGAACGCGACAATAAATTTATTAAACCTTTTTGTAATGTTAATTATGGTGCAAGTATTACTTGCCACAAAAGCCAAGCATCAACATATTATAATGTCTTTGTTGATGCAGCAGATATTTTAAGCAATTTAAATGATGATGAAGCTAAACGTTGTATTTATACTGCTATAACAAGAACAAGTAATGAAGTTTTTATCTTAGTCCCATAAAAAAATAAATAATTTATTTATTTTTTTATTTATAAAATTTAATAATAAAATTTTTGCTATGCATTTGAATGAACACTTGGCAATAGAACTATTATATAACATGTAATAAAAATGCCCGGCAATG
>JACCDN010535701.1_pt1 | contig 10295 bp, 12 predicted proteins | sample 7441691 | NCBI WGS metagenome assembly JACCDN01 (sample SAMN15323439, study PRJNA562643) | freshwater metagenome | isolation source: river surface water | place: USA:Blue River Watershed | collected 2017-08-16
GGGTACTCGCAACCTCAGCTCAATGCGATTGCACGACAATTGAATGAGAGGCCACGTAAAACGCTCGGCTTCCATACACCCGCTGAGATGTTCAGCGAATGTGTTGCACTGACCGGTTGAATCCGCCGTCGATTTCGCCCACTGATTTGAAGTGGTGGTGATAGACTGCGCGAAGCTTTAGCTATTGAAAATAATCAGCAAACCGTAGATCTCCAATTTCGACAGGCTTACCGTAAAAACTTGAGCTGAAGTTTGAATTTGTAAGTTACGCACTGCATATGCAACTACCGGTAACCAGATAGCAAGCACCGTTGGTGTGGACTTGAACCAGGGTCCACACTGCACCACCAATAAAGGAAAAACCAACCCTTCAGGGTTGGCTTTTTTTGCCTACCACCGCGTGTTTACGCGGGTTCCTGCGGGTTCTTGCGGACTATGGAGAGAACCATTTCTGCCAGTAACCGGCGCGTTTTACTCTCCGTTTGCGTATTCTCTCTCCGACCCTTCCCACCCAGCGCAGGCCGAAGTCCGGAAGGCACGCCCGTCAATGCTATATAAATCAATAGGTTACGCGCGGACGAATCAATCGTTTTTTTCGTGGCATTGGTAGGCTGAGGGGACGGCACGTACGCTAGATTGACTTTAGGTTTTGAGTCAGCCGCAACAAGAAATCGTTAATATTCAATTTTCTACTCCTGACCCTGGTACTAGCATGGAAATCATTCGAAGCAAAGAGTTTCAAGGTACCCGACCTTGGGACGCTCTTCACGTTGCCACGCTCGCAGGCACCAGCGTTCGCTTGCACTGGACGGATCAGCCCTACGTCTGGCACATCAACGATGGGCAAGAAGTCTTTGCTGTGATGGATGGCGTAGTGGACATGCACTACCGCATTGATGGCGTCGAGAAGGTCGTTACGCTCGAAGCGGGAGACTTGTTCTATGCAGAAGTGGGGTGTGAGCATGTCGCTCACCCACGAGTTGCGTCGCGAATTTTGGTGATCGAAAAGGAAGGCAGCGTTTGAGTTTCTGCTCAGCCTGAGTCACTTGCGCTTCAAGTAGGCAAACCTTATTGCAACGCTACGAATTTCAGGGTCATCAGCAGTGATAGGCGATACAACTGTTAGGCGTGAAGGCTCTGTCCCAGGTAGTCCCGGACTTGGAACAGATTTAGCGAGAACTTCGACGCGTCCTCGGGGCGCACGACGATGATCAATTTGTTGGAAAACGCGCGCTGGCTGCAGGCGTCGGTGAAGGACTGAGCAATTCGTTCGATCATCTTCTTCCGAGGATACGCGACACGTCCGCGTCCCGTACCCATCAACGGCATAACGATGTCACCGACCTCGGCCTTAGATGCAAGGTTGATCCACAGCTTTTCAAGCGCCTCGTCAATCATCTTCAAGTCTGACGAAGCGTTGCCGTAATCGTCCATGTGCGCCATCGCCACAAGGTAAAAATTTTTGTTCTGCGCGCTCACACGAGCGACAGTGCCAATAGGATATTCCGTCTTCTTGCCAGGGCGTTTGTCGTTGATGGTGAACTGTTCCCTCGAAAGCGAGGCTTCGATTTGACGATCAATCTCCGTAGTTTGACCGTTGAAGTAGTTGGTAGCCAACTGACCCTGCAAGCTATTTACAGCGATTAGCCCCGAAGACATGTCCGTATCAAAGGTTGAGTTTGTACTGATAATCACTTCGCCAGGGATCTTAAATAGGTCGCCAATCAGGACTTCGACAGCAAAGTCCTTTTGAGGAATCTTATAACTGACACGTGAAAGGGACCTGCGAGTAGACAGCACATAGATCAGCGCAAGCACGACCAAGATGATTAACCCGTAGTATCTGTACTGGTCCTTCTTGTAGATATTGAAGGCATCGGCTAAGTCGACGCAAAGGTACAAGATACCCACTACAGCGAAGAACTTACCAATCGCTTCGCCGGAGAACAGTGCGTAGCGCCAATAGGCTCGCGTCATAATCGACTCGAAAAAGTACCTCATAGTCCGAGTTGCCTGTAGACATCGTCGGTGTAGTGGCGGTTTCCCGAGCGTGGCGTCCCTGGCCAAGCAGCAGTACTATGCGCACCCCCAAAACCAGTTTTGAAGGATTATTTACGCCATTTGGCCTTCCAGCCGGCATATCACATGCCTTGATAGCTATCAAAACAGGAGTGATTGGCTGTTGGAGCGCGGTTTGGGTGTCTGGGACGTGTACGCATCCTGTGAGCGTGAGGGCCGCCTGGACGCCGCCATTCGCCATCCTCTGGTGAATGACCTGAGCGGGTTGCGCCAGCAGTGCACTCACCTCAGGGCGGTAGCCCACAACGGGGCCGAGAGTTTCAAACACGCCCGTCACACGGTGGCGCTGGGTGTGCCCGTCTACAAGCTGCCATCGACCAGCCCGGCCAACGCCAGCTGGAGTTTTGAGCGCAAGCTGGCCGCCTGGCGTGAGGTGATGGCGCTTGCGGGTCTGGTCAGCGGTTAGGGACGAGTCGCCCTAAATTTCGGAACAGGCTTGCTCAAAGCTCAAGCGGGGGTTACGCGTGTAGGTCTTGGTGGCGTCGATGTAGCCCAGATTGATCAAAAAGTTGGCTTGCAGGCGACCGTCAGGAAAAAATTCTGCATTGATTTTTTCGAGATCCACGCCACTCATCGGGCCGCAATCCAACCCTAGCGCGCGTGCCGCCATCATGAAGTAGGCACCCCCCAAGGTGCTGTTGCGTGTGGCGGTGTCCTGTGCGAGCTTGGTGTTGGCTGCAAACATGTCGCGCGCTTCCGGTACATGCCAGATGGAGGGCATGTTTTCGTAGAACTGCGTGTCGGTGGCCACGATCACCGTGACCGGCGCGGACTTCGTTTTGTCCACATTGCCGGGTTTGAGTGCGGGCAAGACCCGCGCTCGTGCTTGCGGGCTGGTCAAAAAAACATACCTCGCCGGTTGTGTGTTCATCGACGTGGGCCCCATCTTGGCGATCTCATAGACATCTTGCAGGAGCGACAAGGGAACCGGCATGTCCAAAAATCCGTTGGCAGAACGCGCGTTGAAGAAGAGCTGATCAATCGATTTTTGTTCAATTTTCATCATGTTCAAGCCTCCTGGGTTGCCAAAGCAATGGGGCAGTCGAATACAAAGTAGGGGGTTTTTAGTTGGTAGCGTTCCATCACGCTGGCATCGGCTTCAGGTTGAAACTTGCGAATCAGCGATTCGCGCACCCCGAACACGGCACACTGGCTGATGTAGGTGTCGTCAGCGTCAAACACCTCGGTGATCAAGCTGGTATAGCCCGGCGCTTCGACAATGATGTGGTAGTGCGCCGGCCGCCAGGCGTCGCGGTGGGATGCGGTGAGCAACTCCCCGACAGGACCGTCGGTGGGCACCCGGTAGGGTTTGGGTCGGATGGTGAGCAACTCAAAGGTGCCATCGGGCAGCACCTGCATCTGGCAGCGCAGGTTGTCTGTCGCCTGGGCCTCGTCCATTTGCCAATACAGGCCGTTGTCAGCGTTTTGCCAGAAATCAACTTTGGCCTCGGGGATGGGTTGGCCATGGATGTCGGTGACCTTGCCTCGCAGCAGCACGGGTTCGCCCGCGTTGTTGCCCATGAGGTTGGCACCACTCTCCATCCAGGGCGAACCACGCGTGTGAAAAGGGCCCAAGACACTGCCTTGGGTCGCGCCGGGCTTGGATGCCATCAGGTCGACCAGCGACGACAGCCCCAGCACATCAGACAACAGAGTGAACTCGCTGCGCGAGTCGCTGCTGATGTCGGCTGCGCGGTGCAGGAACGCTAGGCCCTCGCGCCACTCGGCGTGGGTCAGCTTCGTCTCGGTAGCAAAGCTGTGCACGTGTTTGACGAATTCGGCCACCAAGAATTTCATTCGGGGGTCGTCAATCTTGTCAAAAGTCTGGACGACAGTGGCTGTGATGTTTTGTTGGGTGATGTTTCTCATGTTTACGCCTTAAAATAGGGTTAATCGATTAATTTAAAAAATGTCCAGAAAACCAGCACTCTCAGATCAGTCCGCCGACGCATCCGGCACCACCCGCGCCAGCGCGGTCTATGACGCACTGCGCGCAGATATCCTGCACGGCGTCTTCAAGCCAGAAGACAAGTTGCGAGTCGATGCGGTAGGTCAACGCTACGCTGTCGGCGCCAGTCCGGTGCGCGAAGCATTGAACCGGCTGTCGTCTGAAGGCCTGGTGGTGCGCACGGATCAACGTGGCTTTTGCGTGGCCCCGTTGCACTGGGAAGAGCTTGATGTTCTCACCTCCACCCGGTGCGATGTCGAGGGTCTGTGTTTGCGCCAGTCGATTGAAAATCGCACGCCATCCTGGGAAGACGCCCTGGTGTTGCTGGTGCATAAGCTGTCCCGCACGTCGCGTTCGCTCGCCAGTGACCACTACGTGCCCAATCCCGAGTGGGAAACGCTGCATCGGGAATTTCACGCCCGACTTCTGGACAACTGTCCCTCGCGCTGGCTGCGTGACTTTTGTGCCACCTTGTCCAATGAGGCCTACCGTTACCGGCAGTTGGCTGCCAGCAAAAACTTCACGAGCCGCCATACCCACGAGGAGCATGTGGCCCTGTTCCATGCCGCGATTGAGGGGAAGGCTGACGATGCGGTGAAGATCTTGGTGGCGCATTACCGTCAGACTTCCGCGTCAATTTCAGAGGGTGTGAAGTGGCTTGACATAGCTTGAGTCAGGTGGTAGAGCCGGGTCATCCTTGTGCGCCGACCGGGTTGCGCAAGGTGCCGATGCCTTCAATTTCAACCTCGATCACATCGCCTGCGCCCATAAACACCGGTGGCGTACGCGCGTAACCCACACCAGCGGGTGTGCCCATCAACACCACATCACCTGGCTCCAGGGTCAAGCACTGCGACAGTAGCTCCAAAGTTTGTGCCACGGGGTAGATCAAGGCATCCATGTTGGCGCTTTGCATGACCTTGCCATTGAGGCGTGACTCAATGTGCAAACCCTGGCAGCCCGGTGGCAATTCATCCGCGGTGACCAGATGGGGTCCAAAGCCTCCGGTCTGGTCAAAATTTTTGCCGATGGTCCATTGGGTAGTTCTCTTCTGGTAGTCCCGGTACGTGGCGTCGTTGAAGCAGGTGTAGCCAAATACGTGCTGCAGGGCATCGACCGCCTTGACATTTTTGGTCACACGGCCGATGACGACCGCCAGTTCGGCTTCATAGTCCAGGGCCGTTGATATGGGGGACAACTGAATCGGCGCGCCATGCGCCACAAGTGAGGTGGCGCAACGCAGAAAAATAGTGGGGTAGTCGTACACCTTGTTGCCGCCTTCTTTGGCATGGTCCAGGTAATTGACCCCCAGGCACACAACTTTCCCTGGGCGCGGCACACTGGGCAGCAATGTAACGTCGGTCAGAGGAGTGGCCTGGCACGAGCCGACACGGGCTTGGATGTCGTCGAGCAAACTCGGGCGAGCGTTACTCAGGGCGATGAATTCATTCACGCCAGTCGGTGCATCGGGCAGGCACTTGGCAATATCGATCACGCCATCGTCTTGCAGCACACCATAGCGGACGCTGTCTTGGTAAAGGTAACTGATGAGTTTCATGGATTCGAGTTCAAGGGTTGTTAATCGACTTTGGCGCCGGTTTGCTGGACAACTTTGCCCCATTTCACAACTTCGCTGTCGACGTAGGTCGCCAGCTCGGGGAGGCTCATGCGCGAGACTTCGAGTGAAAGTCCTACAAAATTGTCATTCAAGGTTTTATAAAGCAGAACCTTATTGACTTCCTTGTTCAGAAATTCGAGCACTTCTTTCGGTGTTCCAGCCGGGGCAAACAGGGCAAACCAGGTGTTGGCCTCAAACCCGGCGTAGCCCAGTTCCGCGACAGTGGGCACCTCTGGCAAAGCCGGGCTGCGCTTGAGACTGGTGACGGCAATCGGACGCACTTTTCCGGCCTTGGCCAGTTGGACGACGGGGGGCATGGACGTGGAGCCGACCGGAACCTGGCCACTCACAACGGCCGTGGCGGCTGCTGCGGGCTGAAACGGGACATGCAATACATCCACCTGCAGCAGGTTGCGGAACAACAACTCCGCGCCCAGATGGGTGGTTGTGCCGCTACCGGACGAGGCGTAACTGAGCTTTTCTTTTTTGGCCAGGGCCACCAGCTCCTTGAGGTTGTTGGCCTTGACATCGGGATGAACATAAATAATGTTCGGTGACACCGCCGCCATGGCGACCCCTACCAGGTCCTTTTTGGGGTCATAGCCTGCTTTGCTGAAAAGAGATGGGTTGACCGAATAAGCCACACTGTGCATGAGCAGTGTGTAGCCATCCGCAGCCGATTTGGCGACTTGGACTGTACTGATGTTGCCCCCGGCTCCCGGCTTGTTTTCAATCACCACCGGTTGGCCCAATGCCACCGACAGGTTCTGGCCAATTGACCGCGCCACGATGTCTGTGGAACTGCCAGGCGCAAACGCCACGACGATTTTGATGGGCTTGTCCGGGAATGCGGCGCTTGCCGCGCCAGCGCCTAACGCGAGCGCAAGTACAAATGAGAAATTTCGCAATTTCATGGTGTCTCCTCTGTGGGTCTTTGATGAATGACTTGATCCGATGTCCTCAGCGCATTCAGTCAAGTGAGTGATGAATTCGCCGAAACTTAAGTATATAGATTTTCATGTGTTTTCGATATTATATCGATAAATTCATAGAATTAAATTCTAATCGATTATTTTGCATGTCGTTTCAACGAGGCAGTCAATGGCGGTTGGCGATAATGCAAAAATATTGAAAAAACGCACCCACTCCCTCCCTGAAGTCAATTTCTCCGACGAAGGCCCGCTTCGTCACCTCCATCTGGGCACTGAAAGGATCCAGGGCTCCATGCTGATGGATGCGCCCACCGTTTTGTTGGTTTTGTCGCAATAGTGGAGTCTGGCCGAAAAGAGTTGCGTCGCTGACCTGGTGATCAAACAGCGAGGCTGTAGAACTGCTGTGCTACGGACATGGCTGAGCCTTCGGGGCAGTTCATCTGCCCCTTGCGAATCATGTGCATGGTTTCGATCCCGACGATGATAATTCGCGCGCTTCAAAACGACTTGAACCCCAGCATCGGTCGGGTTATCCGTTTGATCGCCCGGTGGTCCTGCTCGACGATGTTGTTGAGGTATAGCCCTAAACACGGACAGACCCGCATTTGCATCGGACGCCGTTGCAGGTCGATTCAAGGATATGAGGAATGACATCCACCATATGGAAGAGCTCGTGCTTGATGGTCGAATTAAGGAAGGGGATTCGTTTGCTCTAAGACCTGATGGGCCAGAGACTCCTCATCCAAGTGAAACTGGGCAAACTATTAAAAGGATTGACCGACTGGTCATAGGTGTCAGGGAAATCCAATTCTCTGAGCTCTCAACTTGGTTGAAGGAAATGGCAGGAGTCGCCGAAAAAATCGCAGCCTATGGTCCGGACAGCACACCAAGGAATGTGGGTGATGCTGGGTAATAGGTCTTTTGAGTCGGTACGACCATTAACGGCTGATCTTGTAGGGCGGTATCGTTGGATTGAAACTACCTTGTGGATGCTGGTTCAATTCCTATGATCGGATTTGAAGTGAGTCTGCGAACTTTGCCGGTGTAAGATCAACCCATTGGTTGAGCCTAAGTCTCTACCTCGCATTCACGCCCTAGTACTCTCTGGCACGCTTGAGTGCGAATAGAAAGTTCCTAAGTAGTGAACCATCCACCACCATTTATCTTTGAGAAAAGCACACTCTCAATTTTTGATCAACCCCGTGGAGGCCCAGTCTCTGCGGGGTTTTTTGAGTTTTGAGATGTTGTCTTCGTTTTGAAAAAATGCCTTAAAAACTGCTGTTTTGAGCCTTTTTTCACTCTCTATTCTCCAAAACTTGTGGACTTGAGAGTGGTTAGTCTACAAGTCTTAACCCTTGTAAATCAATAACTTACGTGTTTTCAAAAAGCTACCTTTCTTTTTGACACTCTGGGTAGCAGTGTTGAGCAGAATAAACAACTCCTCCATACTGAGTGCTAAAAGATGCTGGTTTAGTAGGTGTTTGGGAGTGATTTAAATAGTGGTTAAGCACTTTAAGTACTTAATTTGTAGCGTTGTTTGCAATCAGAACCAAATCACTTGGTACGCTGCTGAGTGCTAACGGTTACTTGATTCAATACAGTAGTGAGGCGTTCTTAAATGAAATTTCATCTGAATGATCACGAGCCCAGCTTTTAGATTGAGCAATCCACGACAGATCATTTTCGGTACGAAATTGTTCTACTTCAGAAATTGGAGTAGATACAAGCCGCTTTGTTCCCTGCGTGTGAGGCCAGTTCGTTCCCCATAAAACTCTTTGTGGGTTAGCTTTGATCAAACTTTCGAAAAATGGCTGTAAATCACTGTATTTCGCTGGTTCTTTTGATGAAAGATACGGAGCAGATGCCTTGACATAGAGTTTCCCAGTTTTCAATAAATCCAGGAGATGCTTCCAACTGTGTGCATCAATTCCTTGAGAAACGTCTGGGAGCCCAAAGTGGTCGATTACAAAATGTCGTGATGAACTTAGGATGCGCTCATGCAAGGCCTCTAGAACATTCAAGCTTACGTGCAGTTGTATATGCCAGTGTTCAGGCGTACGAAGTTCAATGTCTTCAATTAATTTAATGACTGAATCAACATTTGAACTGTTGTTGACAACCATGTTGATCCTCGCTCCAACAACACCAGCTCTATCAAGATGATCAATATCATTTTCGCTTGTAGTCTGATCGATGACAGCAATGCCAAATGCAGTAGATCCAAGAACCTCTAGAGCATCAAGTAGACAGGCATGGTCAGTCCCGTAAACGCTTGGTTGAACTAAAACTACGCTTTCAGCTCCAACCTTGCTTAAGTGACTTTTGAGTTGATCAACATTTGCTGTTGCTGGCGTGAATTTGCGGATAGGTGCATAAGGGAACCGCCCCGGGTCAAACACATGCACGTGGGTATCGCAGAGACGGTTCATATCTTTACTGAGCTTGAATGTTGGCCGCTTTCACGGTTTGTTGCCAGCGAGAAACCTCCTCACCAATAAATTTTTGGAAATCGGCTGAGGAGTTTCCAACAGGGGTCGCACCAATTTCTTTTAGTTTTTGAGTAACCGCTGGTGCTTGAATGGCTTTGGTCATTTGTTTATGCATCGTCGCAAGAACATCTTTGGGTGTGTTTGCTGGGGCAACAACGCCTACCCAGTGGGTAACTGCAAATTTTTGAATACCAGACTCTTCAAACGTTGGCACATCGCCCAGTTTAGGAACACGCTTAGCTTGTCCGACGGCCACAGCTTTAATGCGCCCCGACGCTAGCGGTCCTTCTGTACTTGTAATGCTGTCGATGAGCATATCGATTTCACCTGCCATCAATGCTTTGATTGATTCGCCGCCACCTTTGTATGGAACGTGCAGGAATTTTGCACCGGTCACGGTGCCGAGTAATTCTGTGGTGAGGTGGGGTGTACTTCCGACACCTCCTGAGCCATAGGTGAGCTTGTCAGGGTTTTTGCGCGCGTATTCCATTACTTCGCGAGCTGATTTGAATTGTGAGGTTGAGGGAATCATCATCACCATGGGCGACTCGGCTACTTTTGTCACTGCAACGAGATCTTTGTTGGTGTCGTATGGCATAGACGTTCGCAGTGCAGGGGCCATCGTGAATGGACCACTGATAAAGGCAACCGTGTAGCCATCAGGCGTTGCTTTGGCAACTGCATCAGTGCCAATCACGCCTCCAGCTCCAGCTTTGTTTTCAACAACATAAGGCTGTCCTGTTTCAACTGTCAACTGTTGTGCCAGCACTCGAGCCATCACGTCGTTAGGGCCGCCAGCAGCAAAAGGAACAACCATACGTACGGGTTTGGATGGGTAACTGTTTTGAGCGAATGCGCATCCAGTTGCGATGACTAAGCTAGCCAAGGCTATTCCTTTGGCGGCAAAGCGTCTTTTGAGTGAATGTGGTTTTTGCATCAAAGTCTCCTGAGGGGTAATTGGGTATCAACCAAGCTTTTTTATCGGCTTTTTGTTGATGTGTTTATTGTATCAATAAATTATTTGATACAATAAACACAAGAAAAAATTCTAAAAAAGGATGTTTTATGGTCTTAAGAGTTGCTCTGGTGCATGCCACGCCATTGGCCATGCAGCCGATTGCTTCATCCTTTTCAAAGGTTTGGCCGGAAGCTAACTGCATGAATGTTTTGGATGATTGTTTGTCCAAAGACCTGGCTAGAGATGGAGGAATGACGCCTGCGATGATGGA
>JACCDN010041242.1_pt1 | contig 10291 bp, 10 predicted proteins | sample 7441691 | NCBI WGS metagenome assembly JACCDN01 (sample SAMN15323439, study PRJNA562643) | freshwater metagenome | isolation source: river surface water | place: USA:Blue River Watershed | collected 2017-08-16
CAACCGGGACTTTTACTGTGACTGGGCCCGTCTGCGTAGTTGCTTCAGACAAATGCAGGGGTCGAGTAGAACGTCTTATGAAGCTACATCCGTAGAAGAGTCACAATCTTTGCATTGGACGGGGGTTCAATTCCCCCCATCTCCACCATCCCATAAATAGACACAAAAACCCTTGAGAAATCAAGGGTTTTTGTGTTTCTGTAGCACTTCTGTCGTCATTTCTGTCGTCATTTCCTCATTTGGACGCTAACCTTGTGTCATGAATCCTGGGGGAAAGCGCAAATCAGAAATAAAAATCACAATCTCAAAGAAGCCCGCCAAAGTTGCTAGAAATGGGCAAGAGCAGATTGTCTTCTACTGGGAGGGCTCATGGGACAGACCCAGAGAGTTCCTGAACGGCAAGAAGCGCTGGCCGATAACGGCGTCCTCTAGGAAATCGCCGGCAGAAGCCGAGATGCGCACACGGGAAAAGGTTGAGGATTTTCTTCGAACCGTTGGGCGAGAAACTCAAACGCTGGACGCTGGCAACTCCAAATCAACTGGCAAATCTCGTCCAGGGAAGAAACTGGATAGCCTCCGCACAGACCACACGGTTGAATCATTTTTGGCGGAGTGGTACGAAGCCCAGGTTGATTCGGATAGATGGCAACCAAACTCGGCCCTCCGAATCGCGCAGATTTTTAGGGATCACATCAATCCATATTTGGGGCACATTCCGCTGAATGAACTCACCAAGAGAGATGTCAGAATCCACTTCACCAAAACCCTCCCAAGCCAAATGATCTCGGATTCTTCCGGAAAACCAACGAATGTTCGGGCCCACGGAGATGGCCGGATTAACTACATCTACACGAACTTCCGGGCCGCTATGAGGGCTGCCGATGCCAAGAACTGGATTGATGGAGACCCCACCTTCCAGATACACATGCCGAAGGCTAGTGGTCCGGCCGGTGAGGACGCAATGATTGCAGATTTCATCAAGGCCTTGTTGAAAGTTTTTCGCGATCCAAAAAATGATGATGTGGATACATTGAGGTATGCGCTGTCTTTTTTCATGGGCATGCGCCGCGGGGAGCGATGCGGACTTGTCTGGAATGACATCGACGACCTCGACAAAGAACGACCATCAGTAAAGGTAAATCGGCAACTGGGTTATGTTCCAAAACGACAAGGAGGGGATGGTCATTACTTCACTCCCTCTACAAAGACTGGAAGATCGCGGACCTTCCCGCTTCAGCAAAAAGTTGTTGAACTCCTCCGAATCCATAAAAATCGAGTGGAGATTTGGAAGCAGTCCCCTCAATGGAAACCTAAAGAAGGTTTTGAAGACTTAATCCTCATAAAGGAGAACGGTTCATTTCATGCCTTGAATGATGACAACGAAGTTTTCAAGGCATGGCTCGAAGCAAAAAAGATAAACATCGAGGGCCTTAAGCCTGGCAGTTTGAGACACGCATCGGCCACATGGTGGGCAACTTACAAGGGTAAAGACAGAAAGTTTTTACAGCAGGTTCTCGGATGGCATGAGAAGTCTGATTTGGATCGTTACTACACAAGGGTGAATCAGGACAATCTAGAACTTGAAGTGCAGGCTGGAGATACCTTCTAATCTCAATGTTTGCACCACAATAGAAACAAGATTCTGTTTTATCTATTGGGGGGATGGTGCGTCTTTGGGTGAGTTTCAGACACTAGATCAACTTCGAGACCACTTCAGCAAAGTTGGATGTTCGGAACTCCTGATAAAAGCCTTGAGTCCTAATCAAGACAACTCCAAGAATCAGATTTACCTCGGAAAAGGGCTCTCACTAGCGCAGTATTTTCCCGGCGAACTAACTTTCAGAGCACCGAGTTCTTCGGCGGCTAAAGCGCACTCTGTGCCTGGCGAAGCAATCACAGCAGTCGAAATGAAGTTCTATTGGCTGTTTCCAGAATCCGCCCCGTCGCCCGCAATGGATACGAAACTGATTGAATATAGCCAGTATCCAGAAAGTCGTTTGTCTGGTTTCCTAAACGGGTCCCCAAACGCACCTGATGCCCTTCGGAGAGAGCGTCAGCACCTATACGGGCAACGCATGTTGGTTCTGGGCAAAACTTCGGAATCGGTCTATGGCGCAGTTGTAACTCAAACGCATAGCCCAAGTCTTGTCAATGAACTTATGAAAGTTCCAACATGGGACTTTCAGCCAATCCTTCGATTCCTTGCGATTACAAAAGATACATCTCGACTCGATCTGCCCCAGTTGTTGGCTGAACTTCGATCAATCGCAGGCAAGCCGCAAACACCTCAAATATTGCGAACTGCGGGATCTGCCACCGAGCAAGTTCCAGGCGGCGGTCAAGCAGGCGGCTGGACGCTCGAGGCCTTGTTAGGTGTTCCCCGGAACTCTGCGTCCGCACCCGACAAATATGGATTTGAAATCAAGGCCGTTGGGGGATCAACCACCTCTCTTATCACCACAGAACCGGACCTCGGGTATCGCGCCACGAATGGTGTTGAGGCATATCTCAAAAAGTTTGGACGCGGCGGTCAAGCAGGAGGGGGAAAGATTGTCTTCTCTGGCCGGCACAAATGTAATCAACCCAACAGTGCAAGCGGTGCCATGCTCACTATTGATCACTGGGATTTCGCAACTAATGCTCCTGACAACAGCGGAACACCAGAGTTGATTCTTGTGCATCAGAAATCCGGAGAGATTATTTCCGGCTGGTCGTTTTCCAAACTCGGTCAGAGTTGGTCAAAAAAGCATGCCGGCGCTGTTTATGTTGAAACGAAGGCAAACCGTTCCGGGTCTACCGTTGAAACATATACTTTCGGGGAAAAGACTTATGTTGGTGTTGCAACCTCTGTCTTGAGGCTCTATCAGCAGATAGCCAAAGGCATTATTTTTCTTGATCCTGGAGATACCCAGTATCCCGGACAATCACCTCACGCTAGAACTCAATGGCGCATTGACGGCAAAATACAAACTCTCCTACCAACCCGATTATCGCCGCTCTATGACAAGTTCGAACTAGAGACTATTTAGATTTTCCTTTTTTAGGCGCAGGTTTCGGACCTGTAGGACTTTCACTACTTCACCACCCACCGCGGCAACAACTAATGGAGACACGGAGTTTCCGAACTGTTTATATGCCTGAGTGTCCGAAACCACTTGAGGGAATCCGTTTTTGAAACCCGACATTTTTGCGAAGCGCTGGTTGAATCCCATCAACTTTGCCGCCTCGCTAGGAGTTAGCCTTCTTGGGTTGTTCCAGCCAGGTTGATCGATGAGGATCTCGGATCCATCCTTGTAGTACCGAGCAGACATGGTTCTACTGATGTCATCAGGTCCAACGAGTTGAAAACCGAAACCGTTTCCCTTTGCCTTGTGTTTGGCGGCGTAGTTTTGAAGGTACTTCCAAAGATTGTCCGTCAGCATGTATTTTTGCTCTGGCTCTTCTTCAAGAATGCTGTTTAGTTTCGGTCCTTTGGACGGAGGTTTTGGAAAGGAGAACTGCTCGATCTCTTCGGGCAGAAACTGATTCCTATCGAAGCAGACAATAAATACACGTTCGCGGTGCTGTGGAACCCAATGTTTCGCATCAATGATTTGTGATCGAACCTCATAATCGAGCGCGTCCAAAGTTTCGCTGATCACCTTCCAAGTGTTCCCTTTGTCGTGGGACTTGAGGTTCTTTACATTCTCCAAAATCATTACTGGCGGGCGCTTGGATTCGGCGATTTTACAGATGGAAAAAAATAAGTTGCCTTGTTTTGCATCATCGAAGCCGTGAGCGCGGCCAAGCGAGTTCTTTTTTGAAACTCCCGCAATCGAAAACGGCTGGCAGGGAAATCCAGCGAGCAAGACATCGTGTTCTGGAACAAGTGCCTCATGGTCCAGAAGGCGAATATCATCTGTGTAAATGTGATCAGGCCCATGCCAGGCAGCATATGTTTGTGCCGCATATTTGTCCCACTCACTGGCAAAGACGCACTCTCCACCGAGGGATCTCATTCCGAGATTGAAGCCACCGATACCCGCGAAAAGGTCAATGAATCGAAACTCTCCGGGGGCTGGCTTGGTTTTGGTCTTGTCATTCATTTTTTGCTCAAGAGCCTCTCTACTTTTTGCCTCACGGATTAGTTGCTTGATGAACTCGGTTTGGCTGACGCCTGGCGGCTTGGCCGCTGCCAACCAGTCAGCATCGGAATCATCGATTCCTCTGACGAGTATTGTTTTTGCCATGAGAACTCCTGGGCATCGGTGCTATCACTTTGTCCTAGAGCGAGAATACTACGCAAATCAACCCGGCAGTCTTAACGGAGAGCGTTTTGTGGATAAGTCTTGCTCAAAAGGGGATGTTAAAACTCTTCTCCCATGCGCCAAATGTCGGAGCCTCTTTGTAGCATGCACATATGACAAACAAACCTTTAAGTTCGTTATCCGATGCAGAGATTGTCGAACTCGTAAATGCGAAGCGGGATCAACAGGATTGGTCTATCGGCCTGATTGTGGAACTTGAGCAGCGCGGCATGGAAATCCTTGATGTAGTTCCTGGGCTGAAGAGTGAAGTCGAGGCCGTTGTAAAGAAGCACAATGAATCACTTGCCAAAGTTCTAAGCCCAAGCCTTGACGCGTTATTGGAAGTTCAAAAGAACATCGCAGGAAGCAACGCGATGAAAGCGCTAACGCAGATTTCCGAGTCTTTTGGGGCTAGTGCCGGTTCAAAAATCTTTTTGGCCTTACAGGACTCCTTTAGAGGATTCAAGATTGATTTACCAAAATACGACTTCGGATCTTCGCTGTTTAGGGAACTCGGGCCGGTCGTGAAGTCCGAGGTGTTGATTCAACGCCCAGACTTGACCAATGAACCATTTACCTCGGCTCCAGTGGAGGCAATCGAAAAGAATGTTAGCGAGAGCCTTTTAGGTGCAATCAACCAAAGCCTCAAAAACGTCGATCACAACACTCAAAAGGCGGCTTTGGCAACAGCCGAAACTGCTAGCAACACGAAACGAGATTGGTTTCAAATCACACTTTTCATTTTGGCGATCACTTCTGCCATCACCGCTATCGCATCAACTTACGCTGCATTTTTTAGGGGATAAACACTTGACCCGACAAACGACAGTTTTGATGGCAGTCAGCCCTTCTTCGATCGCTCCGTGGGGAGACAGGTCTTACCGTCTTTCTCACACCGCCCAACTAGTTGAAGGTGGATCCGCTGCGTATTGGCTAACGAGCCCCGTTCTGCCTCCGCAGTACCTAGTTGATCCGGATGTTATTCAGATCGAATCCCCGAGCCCTGATTTCACCCTTGATTCAATCATTCTCTGGCTAGCCCTTAATGTTGGAAACGAGGTGGTGGAGCGTATCCTGACCGAAAGCCACAACATCGAAATCGATAACAAAGTTCGAAAACTTGCTCCGTATTGGGAGATTTCCGAACAAACTCGAAAATCGTTGGCCGCACAAATGAGTGGGGAAGTTCGATTAGCCTTTACAGTTTTGGACGAACTCAACCTCCTGACCGAGGATGTTTGGTCCGGATTGAGAGATTCAGGTTTCGATTTCGAAGTCTTCCGCTCCAGCAGTAAATGATCCAGTCTTTAGGAATCTCGCTTCGATTGCCTTCACTTCTTCACCTCGCCTGAACTCGTATATCCAGGACTCAAGAACCTGGGCAAGTCGTTCAGGCGATAAGGACTTGTCATTTTCATCAGTGGCCCCGAAGTCTGGACGGAAAATATCCGTAGGTTGGCCATCGGCCCCTTCAAACACATAGATCAAACCCCCAGACAGGCTAAAAGCGCGATATCGCGTGGAGTTGGTTCTTATGAACGCCTCCCACATCAGAAAAGTCCTTCCGATTTACCGTTGGGTTTTTTGGGTTTTGGACGGGGAGTGGATTTGAATCGCGCGTAGGCCTTACTGATTGATTCCGTGTCATATTCTTCAGCCACCTTTTTTAGTTGGGGCAGGGGAGGAGCAGCAGTCGGGGGTTTTAGGCCAGGTAAGTTATCTCGGTCGATTCGAATCTTCTCACCGCGGCCAAAGACAAACCTGTTCAGAACCCAAAGGAAAATGTTTCTCATGCAGTTGATATCGGCATGAACAAATGAAAAGTCCTGACAGTCATAAATAATCCACCGTTAGCCGTCCAGCAGTCAGTCCATAAAGGACTGACAGCAGGACGGCTAAACGACTCTCTACAACCCTGACAACTAACAATCTGGGGCAACGGTCGATCGAACGACCGTTCGACGACCTTTCTCTTCTTCTCTTTCTTTTTCTCTTATGTCTCTAAATCTCTTCTGTCGAACGAACGAGGCGGGATGCCGATGTCATTTCCAGAAGAACCTAATGAAGGAGAACTAATGGACTTGCCTCAACCGATCCGGACACTACAAACTCAAGCCGCCGGCTGGTGGAAGGCTCCCGCAAGCCTCGGTACAGATCCGGCTTTTCTGCGCGTTCCGGACGAAATCCGCGTTGCCGCAGTTGGTCTTCATGTTGGGGCAGTGGGATGGTGCCTGAATCATGATGCTCGAGATGGCTGGATTCCAGAAGCGGCAGTGCTTTCAGGCCAAGTTGTCCCAAGTTTGCGCGAGATCTTGCTCGATGTTTGCGAGGGTCTAGTCCTTGCCGGTCTCTGGATTAGAGCCTCTAAAGAGGGCATGGAGGGCTTTGTGGTTGCCGGTGCCGAACAGTCTGTAAGAGAGCGGTTTGCCCGCCAAGAGAGCGCTAGACAGGCCGGAATCACAAGTCGCGAGGTTGCGTCGCAAAGGTCTCCAGACAAGCGAAAGCGCGTTGATGCCAACAACTATGTTGATTGGTCTAAAGAGGACGGAACTTTGTAGATTGTCGTTATTGTCAGTATTTGAAAGGGCTTTCTTGTTCTAGTGCCATCCTGCCTGAATCACTATTTTGGCGCCGCTCCCTTTTTGTCGGCTGACGAAACTAGACTTCAAGTATTGAAGAAGTGGGGGCTTACTTGGGGATAGATATTGATAGCCCAGGCGTGCAAACGCATCTGACAACGCTACAGAGCATCATCGGGAGACTCTCAACGCTTGGCGGCGGGGTGAAAATGCTCGCGGCAACTGTTGTGGGTTTAGTTGCCGTTCTTGGTGACGGTGATTGGGGCACTGCTGGCGCACTTGCCGGTTTCGTACTTGTTTTGTGGGGACTCGACGGCTACTACCTCGCAAAAGAACGCTCGTTTCGCCACGCCTATAACTGTTTTGTTTATGACCTACAGTCGGAGCAAGTCCTTGCCCGTGATCTCTTTCGAATCGAAAAGCCAGTTTTGAAAACCGTCGACTGGGTAAAAGCAACTTTGTCACCTTCGGTTTGGATTTTCTACTCCGCAATAATCATTCTCACTTTTGCGGTCATTGGAGCGTGGGGCTGCTAATGACCTATGTGCCGGGAGTCGGGTTCATGAACACTAGAAAAAGCATTCAGGCCATTGCCGATGAAGGTAGGGCCAAGCCGGGGCTCATTCGTCGCAAAGTGTTTGTTTCTTACCACCGTGCCGATGAGGAGGAAGTTCGTAAGTTTATTGAAGACTTCAGGGATTTCTTTATTTTTAAATGCGTTGGGATTACCGAGAACCATGATTTCATCAAAAGCACGGATCCGGAATATATCAAAAGCCGAATACGCACGGAAATACTTGGAGACACATCAGTAACGATGGTGCTGGTGGGGACTTGCACCTGGAGCAGACATTTTGTCGATTGGGAGATCTCGGCCACTTTGAGAGATGACAAACTGAATCCCTTGAGTGCCCTTGTAGGAATCGCCCTGCCACATTTGGGGAATACATGGAAACCCCCGAAAAGGCTCTCTGACAACATTGTTGAGAAGAACCCGGATGCGTCCTATGCGTTTGGAATCGTTTATCCGAGTGATGGCTATGCCTTGAGCCGCGTAGTGGAAAAAGCCCTTGTGAATCGAGACCAACACTCAAGTCGCAAAAACAACTCCAGGCCCCTACAGGAAGGCAACTTCGCATGCGGACAGTAGCCCGCCCGTCGTCATTTTTGTCGTCATTTTTTGCGAACTTGGGGCTCTGAAACCCGCTTCCCCTTTGGTAACAAGGAAGGTTTGGATTCCCCCCATCTCCACGTTACAAGGCCCCGAGCTAATCCCTCGGGGCCTTTACCTTTAACGGCAAGTTTGAATAGGCTCTTCTCGTGATTGAATTCCGGCGGTTAGCTGAGTCTGAGTTAGAAAAGTTTCTAGAGTTTATGGATGGGCCAGCATTTGAGTCCCAACCGCAGTGGCGAGGGTGCTACTGCCAGTTCTATCTAAACACCAAGGCGGAGAATGATGACCCGAACGCCAGGGGAGAGCTGAATCGTCAAAGAGCCTGTGATCGTATCCAGAGCGGTGTGATGCAGGGATACCTTGCCTATTCGGTTCAGGATGGATCCGAGAAGGTCATAGGTTGGATGGCGGCCAACAAATTCAACAACTTCGTTGCACTACCTCCGCAGCGAGAGGATGTGGCCGCCATTATTTGCTTTGTGGTGGACAAGGATTGGCAGGGGCAAAAAGTAGCAACCAATCTGCTGACATATGCCCTGGCTGATCTTCCTAATCATGGCTTCACTGAGGTGCAGTCGGCACCGCTGCGAGATGCCGAATTCCAGGATTGGGGATATCGTGGACCGCGCTCGATGTTTGAAAAAGCGGGCTTTGCCGCGGTCGCAGATCTGGACGACAAACATGTGTTGATGACACGCAAGTTGTAAAAAAATCCCCCGGTCGTTTGACCGGGGGATTTTTTTCTTTAGCTTTACTTACTTCTTTTCTGCCAGAGCCTTTGGCTTGCGCTTAGGCTTCTCTACCGCAGGGGCAAGGGAGTGGTCAGCGTGAGCAAGTTCGTACTCAGCCTTAGATACCGGAGCAATACGGTCTTCGAAGTAGAAGCTCGATAGTGCTGCGCGAATCTTGGCGCTGATGGTGATCTTGCCTTGGGCATTAGGTCTTGCAAGGGTTGGCTGGTAGTCCTTGAAGTCAACCAGCTTCCACAGCTCGTACTTGTCCACTGGCTCGTGAACCTCGATGTACTCACCGTGTGGCAAGCGTACAACTCGACCAGTTTCGCGGCCGTGTAGCGCGATCTCGCGGTCCTTACGCTGAAGGGCAAGGCAGGCACGCTTGGTGATCCAGTATGCAATTACAGGGCCGATAATCAGCAGAATCTGCATGCTGGTTAGCACGTGGTTCAGTGACATCTGGAAGTTAGTCGCAATTAGGTCGGTAGAAGCTCCAGCCCACAGCACGGCGTAGAAGGTCACGCCAGCAGCACCAAGGCCGGTTCTGGTAGGTGCGTTTCTTGGGCGGTCAAGCACGTGGTGCTCACGGTCGTCGCCGGTTACCCACTTCTCAACGAATGGGTAGACAGCCACAATCGCAAGGAACAGTAGCGAGATGACAAGTGGAAGCAGCACACCCATTGGTAGCACTACGCCAAGCACATAGATGTCTAGGTTCGACGGGGCAAGTCGCAATGCACCATCTAGCCAACCGATGTACCAGTCAGGCTGAGTTCCCGCGGATACTGGAGATGGGTCGTATGGACCGTAGTTCCAGATTGGGTTGATGGTGAAGGTCGCTGAGATGGCCATCAAGACACCGAAGACTAGGAAGAAGAATCCTCCGGCTTTAGCCACGTATACCGGCATCAGTGGGAAGCCGACGACGTTCTCGTCAGTCTTTCCAGGGCCTGAATAGTGGGTGTGCTTGTGGATGATTACCATCATCAAGTGCACTGCTAGCAACACAATGATCAGCGCTGGGATGATCATGATGTGCAGGCTGTAGAGACGTGCTACCACCTCATCGCCAGGGAACTCTCCGCCGAATAGGCCTGAGGAAATCGATGGGCCGATGAACGGGATTGCCTTCAGCATTCCATCGATGATTCGAAGACCGTTTCCGGATAGCAGGTCGTCAGGCAGGGAGTAACCGGTGAAGCCACCGCCCATGCCGGCTAGGAATAGGAAGAATCCAACTAGCCAGTTCAACTCACGTGGCCTGCGGAAGGCACCGGTGAAGAATACGCGAAGCATGTGCAATCCAGCCGCGGCGACGAATAGAAGCGCGGACCAGTGGTGCACCTGACGCATTAGAAGGCCACCACGAATGTCGAAGCTGATGTCCAAGCTGGATGCATAGGCAATCGACATTTCGGCACCCTTGAGCGGCGCGTAGCTGCCCTCGTAGTGCACCGAGGCCATCGATGGCTGGAAGAAGAAGGTCAGGAAGGTACCGGAGATCAGTAGCACCACGAA
>JACCDN010160621.1_pt1 | contig 10290 bp, 13 predicted proteins | sample 7441691 | NCBI WGS metagenome assembly JACCDN01 (sample SAMN15323439, study PRJNA562643) | freshwater metagenome | isolation source: river surface water | place: USA:Blue River Watershed | collected 2017-08-16
GTTCAATCCTGCTCCGCCGTTCTTGCTATTCAACCAAAATTGCTCTGAATGTCTGTTTCATGTAATGTTGTTTTAAAAGACATTGGTGAAAATGATGGAAATTAAAAATGATAAAGAGCTTGCGAAAATTGTTAATGAGGTTGATGAGCGACTACAGGCTATACAAGATTATTGCGGTATAAAAAAGACTGAGGAAGCCAAAGTTCGCTTTCCCAGAGGGTTTATAAGAACTGCGTCATTTCACAGAAAGAAGTTGCCATTAGGTTTGTCGCCATTATTAAGACACAATATTTCATATTCATTAATGACATTAGACGTATTCCGCTGGTTAATTATCAGAACAGATATGTCTGGCCCAGCCAGTTCAATGGTAATCAAGCGAGCAATAGCGATACTTGCTGAATTAATGGAGACGCTTGTTAAGCATTACACCCAAAGAAAAAAATTTGATAGGGCTGTAGATGTGCTGAAAGGAAAAGAGGTAATTGATGATGCGCTTTCAGAAGACTTAAAAAGCGTCTGGAAATTAAGGGCGACCATTCATTTGTGGGAGGCCAAACAATTAGAGCATGATAAATTTAAATCAACCGATTACAACAATATATTAGTTACATATGAAAAATTAAGAGATTGTTTAGTTAAAGAGTATGGATTACAGTCGTAACAATCTTATCGAGCATGTGCGCAATCAATTCAAGATTGATTGGCATGGCCCTCATGGAGCTAATCACTGGGCTAGAGTATTTCATCATGGCAAGTACATAGCACAGAGACGTGAAGTAGATTTGCTGGTTGTTGAGTTATTTGCTTTTCTACATGACAGTTGTCGTTGGGATGAGGGCAGAGACTTAAAGCATGGCGAGCGTGGTGCCGAATACGCTTATGGAATGAATGGCGATTTATTCCAGCTCGATGCTAATCAATTAGATAATTTGTGTTTTGCCATAAGACACCATTCGGGTGGCGACATGTCTACAAACGCCACGATACAAACTTGCTGGGATTCAGATAGATTGGACTTGGGAAGGGTTGGCATTATTCCCTCCCCAAAGTTTATTTCTGACGTTGCCTCAGAAATGATTGATTACGCTTTTGACTTAAGTGTTAAGTAAAAGCCACTCCTCTTCTGTTGGATTTTCGCTCTCAGGTGGCCCGCCATCTTCTAATGGGCGTAATTTATGCCTGTCAGTAATCGCAATCTTCGAGTAGCCTTTTATTAAATTATTTCCATTCCTTAGTTGATTAAAGTTTCTGTCAGTGATGGTTTTTATTTCATAGGCATCCTCTCTTTCTCCATATGTTCCAAGGTGGGCAATAACTTCTACGAGCATGCCAATGTTTTCAGGGCATCCCGCGATGATGATACAAATTGTTCCTTTTTTAAGATCGGACATTAAATTCTCCCTTTATCTAATCGTTTAATTACTTCAAGTTGTTCATGAAGCCTGTGAGTTGTTGATTCATTAAAGAGTTTTGGGCTGGCTAGCACAAGTTCGTAAACCTCTTTCGAAATTTTTAGTGAAATCCCTTTCGCCCAGTAATAGTGGCACCCATACTCCTCAATAACTATTGCTTGATAGTTATATTCATCGGTGTTGGGCGGTCTCTCAACAGATGGTGCAAGATAACTTGGCAAAGGAGTTATTTGAACTAATTGAATGTTCATGTCATCCTCTTTGCTTTGACCAATCTAATGGCGTAGGTTCTTTAGGAGTCAAGTCCCATCGATTTCTTTGTGGATTCCAAAGTCCACCAAATCCACTTAGTGGTTCGCCGGCAATTAAGTACTCAGTTGATAACTTGTAATTTAAAAACAGGCACGAATTTAGAAGTTTGACGGCATCATTTATTGATAAGGTGTGTGCCCACTGAGGAACCTTATCTCCAAACTTTGTTTCATAGGTGCTAACCTTTTGTTTCCATATATAGTCTGGTGGGGGTCTAAACATACTTTTCTCCAATTTAGCCATTTCGACACATGTCTGGGCATGGCAAGTAGGAATAAATCCGCCCTAGGAAGATTATTGAACTTGTGAAGCCCAAATATCGAGCCACTGATTTTGCAAGACAATAAAAAACCCACCAATTTGGTGGGTTTGTCGCTTTTGATTGCTCACTTTGAGCCGCATCATGTTTAGCACCTTACTAGCATCAGCAGGTTGCTGTGGCGACAAAGCCATCTCTTGATGTGAATACAGTCTAGTAGCGATATTACTTGCTGTCAAGCCGTGTCGTTTAAAACGACGTAAACTGGATGGCAGTTCTTAAAAACTCAGTAAAAGCTTATGTAAAGCTTAATATTCAACCCATTATTTAATACATATGAATGTGATGCGTACATACAGAGCAGAAGATCATCTAATTACCAATGAGAGTGAAGTTTTAGAGGCTAGGCATTTTGTCTTAAGTAGTCTAAAAGATTGCAAAATTGTGAAAATTGCTAGCGGTTATGTTGGACTCGGAGCATTTCAAGAAGCTTTAGAGCCCTTCACAAGAATTCTTGAGCTGGGTGGGCAGGTAACTTTAGTTTTTGGCCTTGGTTATTGGGAAGGAATTTCACCAGCTCTAGAAAAACTTTTGAGAGAATTTCACGACTTGGCAAAGAAATATCAAAATGATTCTGGCGTTTATTTTTGTCAAAAAGACCGGTATCACGGGAAGTTTTATATTTTTGAAACAGATTTAGAGAGATGGGCTAGTATCGGTTCATCTAACTTTTCCGATACTGGGTTTGGGAATTGGTTGGAATCTAACATTAAAATTAGCTCCGAGAATGAAGTTAATTTGCTAAATGAGTACTTTCTTAGGCTGAAAAAAAATAACGCTAAATCAATAGATCAGTTAACTTTCCCCAGTAGAAGAAAAGAGTTAAGAAAGAAGTCGCAAAAACAAAATATTGGACTACCTCAAAACGTCAGCTCATTACCAGTTACATTTAGGTTAAAAATTAAACCTCAGCCTAGATCCCATATGAATCTTTTTGCTGGCGTAGGCAGAAAAAACTTAAGGGGAGTTTACATTCTCCGGCCTTGGTATGAGGTTGAAATTGGCGTTACCAAAAATGAAATGCAAAGTTTGTCAGGCATTGTTCCTGCTCAGAAAGACCCCTTTATCATCAATGCTGTAGATGCGAGTGGAAATGTGATCCCAGTTCTATTTAAAAGAAAGACGGGTAGTTCGACTTCAAACAACACCTTGTTAGATGGCTCTGATTTTATGAGTCAAAATAGGGTTGAACTAGGGCGCTTTATTAAAGATAAGTTGATTGATGCTGGTCTATTACGTTACGGTGAACTTATTACTGAAGATACTCTAGATATGTATGGGAATGACTGGCTTGAATTCAGGGCAATACCGGGTCGTAAAAATTATTACTATCTAAATTTTTAAGAGAGTATTTCTAAATTGGAATTCACAGATTGGTAATCAATTCCTTCTAATGTTTTCATGATTGCCTCAAATATGACCTTAGCGCCAGCGGGTGGTACAGCCATTCCAATTTGTCGACGAATTGACTCTTTATTACCTTCAAATACAAAGTTATCTGGAAAAGTTTGTAATCTTGCACGTTCTCTATTTGTTAGAGCGCGATGCTCAGCCCAGTGATAAACATGCGTTCCACCTCCACCGGATCCTGTAACTGTATAAGAGGGTTTCGTTGGATCCAATCTTTTATAAATTTGACTAATTTGAGCGCCACTAACGTTAAGCTTTAAATCAGTAGGCAATTTAGCAGTCCACGCATTCTCGCCGGGTTTTATATGCTTGAGACGAGCAACTACTTTTGGGTGCTGTTTTGTGAGCTCATGATTTGCGGCATTAGTTTTGATGGGGGGCTTCTCAATAGCTTCTTTACATGTCTTTTGGTTTTTCAGATGAGTGGGGGCAGGTGGCTTAAAAGTTAGTTTTAAATCTTTTCTTAGCCCAACCATGATTACTCTATGTCTGGCTTGAGGAACTCCGTACTCTTCAAATTTATATAGGTGGGGTGTTATTTCATAACCTTTTCCGGCATTTGAAAGATCATTGAGAATCTTTAAAAAAGTCTTTCCCTCATTGGCACTCCGAATGCCGCCCACATTTTCAGCAATAAAAAATTTAGGATTAAATTTATTCAGTATAGGTATGCCATAGCTATAAACTGGGCCAAACGCACCCTCTATACCTTTGTGCTCACCCACTAGTGAAAAATCATTGCAAGGGAAGCCATACGCAAATCCATCAATCTTCTTTGAGATTTTTGCTAAGTCGTCTGCTGTAATATCTCGGACATCAGCAACTATCGCAGACTTTTGATTTGCACCTTTTACATTGCGTCTATATGTCGCAACTGTTTCAGCATGATAGTCAACAGCCCAGCCATGCTCAAACCTTAAATCTGTTAAATTGGCTAGTGCCTCGTTTGCCATTTCAGCGCCAATTGCGATACCACCAGGCCCAGAAAATAGTTCGCCTAAAATAATTTTTTTCATCGTTTGAGTATATTTTAATAATCTAGAAAAAGCAGCCTCGATATTTATTCGCAACGGTTTTTGATTTACGTATTAGCTTTTACTTTTTGTATTAAGCTCAAAATATAAAAAGTTATAGCCTTTGAGGGCGCTGTTTTTTTATACAGTATATAGCCAATTTGGAAATGATTGCCCAGTTTTACACATTGACATTAAGCTATGTTTTTCAGCTAGAGAAACATGTCAAAAGAAACAGAAATTCTGAATGTGTTTTTTCAGGAGTCTAGCGAGGAAAATAAATCCCCTCAGCTCAAATACCTAGAGAACCTCGCTACTGGAAAATTAGTACATATGCGTGATGGTAACGTCACCTTATATAAAAGAGAACATAGTAAGCAGTGGCAAATGCGCTTCAGACTTTATGACAAGAAGTGGCACAGGATCAGCACTGGTTACGAAGATCTTGAATATGCCAAAAAGAAAGCAGGGGATATCTATGATCGAGCTCGCTTCATGGAAGAGCTGGGATTGCCACCTCTTAATAAAAGATTTGATTCAGCTGCGGAAGCAACAAAAGTTGAATTACAAAGTGACTTAGACAATGGTGTAGGTAAAAAGATCTACGTGGACTATATCGCTGTTTTAGATAACTACCTGATTCCTTACTTTGGAAAAAAATACTTAACCAGTATCAACCATAAAGATATTTCCGAGTTTGAGCTTTGGCGCAGCGAAAAAATGAAACGTAAGCTAATGGCCTCAACCTTATTAACTCACTTTTCAGCATATAACCGTGTATTTGATCTAGCTATAAAAAGAGGGTGGTTAAGTGATAAACATCCTATACCAAGACTTGGAACCAAGGGTGAGAAGAGTACTCCGAGACCAGCATTCACTAGAAAAGAGATCAATCACTTATTTGATTTCATGAAAGTCTGGAGTCAAGGTGGAAAAAATCAAGAGGCGCATAACGGCAGACTATTGCTGAGAGATTACATAGAAATACTGCTGGCTACAGGTATGCGACATGGTACCGAATCTAAGAATATTCAATGGAAGCATTTGGAATGGCACATAGATAAGGACATTAAGTACCTGCGTATTTGGGTCAGTGGTAAAACAGGCCCACGTTGGCTAATAGCAAGACATGAAGCTGTACCTGTTATTGAACGCTTAAAGCAACGCTTTACTGAATGGGATCATTTAACACTTGATCAGCTGATTGAAGAAAAGAGAGAAGAGTACTTGTGGCGACATCCAAATGGTGAGCGCCCTTACGATTTTGTTAGTAGCTTTAAGTGGCTGATGAAAGACTGTGGATTATTGGCATCTAGTACTGGCGCAAACCGCACCTTGTACAGCTTTAGACATACCTACGCTACTTTTAGTTTGGTTGAATGGGGTATGGATATACATACCTTAGCTAAACAGATGGGAACTTCTGTACAAATGCTAGAACGCTTTTATAGCAAGCTCACAGCTACTTTAGCTGCGGAGAAGTTGGCAGGTTAAAGATCTGTCGTTTTAAACGACTACTAAACATATGAAACCAAGAAAACTTAAAACTATATCCGTTGATTCGTATTTGTCTTGCCATGAGAGATTTGATCAGAGCTTACGGGATGCCATTAATAGCAAGGAGAAGATACTGAACGTTAGTTATCTAAGTTATACGTGTGAATACAAGACATACGATCCTTTTAGTCACTCGTATATCACTTATAAGACAGTACATAGAAATCAGGGGTGCTCATTACTAATTAAAGTAACTGGGATTTTGAATGTGGGCTCTGGGCTACGCAAACAGCAGAAATTTAACAGGCATAAAAAAAGAGTCACGGTGAAGTGGATGCCAAGGCTAAAGACGCGGTATTGATTTACACATTACCTGTCAGTCTGAAAATCTGTCAACCGTCAAAAATCATATGCCGCAGAATAAACCGCGATTTTGAATCATTAGAGCGGTTTAGGCGTCTCACCTTTTAAGTAAGCCTGAAACATTCTTTGCTCTTCTGGCGATCTCGTAGTGATAGTTGGTGACTTGGGTTTTGATGGTGCAATCGTTTTAGACTGAGGTGCTGGCTTAGTTACAGTAGGTTTGGTGACTACAGACTGCATTGACCTTGCTTGCTGAGGCACAGGGCTGGGTGTCGGTCTTTGCGGCAATTTCACAGCTTTGGGCTTTGGGGCTTTTGAAGCTTTGGCTTTGGCTTTGGGTTTGATTGCTTCTGCTGCCTTTTGTTTAGCCTGGGTACTAGCTTGTTGGCTTATGGCACTCCAAGTGTTATTCATAATGATTTGCAGTAGCCCCAGTTGATCTTCTGCATTGGCAATTTCGTACATTCTCATACGCTTCTCCTTTCCTTATATTTAGCGGGAACGTACGAGAATTCAGACAATTACTAACTAAACCTCTGTAGGCATATGCACGATGTTGTCTTTGCCATATTGCCAAATTAGTAAAAAGTAAGCGTCTTGCGAACTACTTGCCATGATTCTCGTTTGTACTACGTAGCCGTTAGTTCGTACATAGGCTTCAAATGTTTTCATTTAATCGATCCAAAGAAAAAGTGCTAACACTATGATTAGCATTAGCACTTGGTTACTCACTTACCAAATCCCGCACGTACAGCACCGCTGGCTTGTTCAATCTGTGCATCAAGCTCTCCAGCTTCTACTGCCCCTTTCACAATCTCAAGGGCTTTAATCAACTCATCAGCACTCGCAACTTCAACAGCTGATTTGCCTTTGGCAAACTCAATTACGCGGCTTCCATAGCGAATATTTAGACAAACCTTGCCGTCATTAGAAACAAACCACCAAGGGCGTACTCGCTTTTGATGCTCAATCGTTTTACGCGAGCCATCAGCATCTTTAATGCTTTTATATTTCTTAACGCTATAAGTGCCACCCTCTTTTTGGGCTTTGGCTAGCTGAATCTGCTCCCAAACCTTAGTGTTTAACTTATTGCGACGCTGCAAGATAGGTGAGATAGACGTTGGCTTTTTGGCGCTAACTAATTTCAAACTATTTAATGTGCTCATTGCATTTCTCCTTTGTAGTTAATGGGCGCACTTAATTTATTGTCAGACTTTTTGGTTGGACAACCTCTTTTTGCCAATATCTGCTGAAACCAAAGGATATTTGCCAGATCTGTTCTTCTTTTATTAGGTTTTGCTAAATAACTGTATGAACAACTATAAAAATGCTAAGGCTACCAATGAAACAAACAAATGGTTCAAATCACAAGGCTTAAATCCTAAGAAATGTATTAATCCAGACATCGAGGCAAACTTTATTCGCGCAAAGGCCGCCACTCACAACTTACTTAGACTAGGCTCAGATTTTTTAACTAACGAAGAACTCAAGCTCCTTAGAATCTTTCGCAACAAAGCACAGGCCACGCAAAAGCAAATCTTTCAAATCCTCAACCTAAACAAAAAAATTAAAAGGCAGTTACACAAACAGGTATAGCCAACCTTAATTGGCATAAAACGCGGGTTGTAATACGTCGGCTAATGAGCCCGCACTTGGCATAACTGCTCTAAAGGTTATGCAATACAAGTAGGCCGCAGGATTCCTAGTAATAGGTATGAAGTTTTAATACATCAGTCTTCAATAAATCTTTTTAGAGTCGTGTTGCTGGGGAATGCTTAGTACCAATCTACACGTAGCGGCGGCGATAGTGCTTTCATAGTGCTATAGCCGTCGTTTGACAGAAGAATCTATTGCCCAATCAGTTCAAAAGAAAAATGTGTGAGCGAGAGCGATACACAGAGCGAATGCAGTTCGCTCTTATATGTGTAACTGCTACATGGGGTATAGACGCAAAATCACCAGCTTGAATCTGTAAGTACTTCTTATAAATTTTTCGTAGCTCTATTTTTTAAGGACGTAGGACCCATTCAGGCATCAAATCATTCGTTTAAGCGGTGATCTTCTTCATTCGCATACATGGATAGCTGAGGGGTAAATATATCTGCTTATACGAAGGATTTAGCTGTGGCATTTAAGCCACAAAATGTAATAGAAACACGAAACTATTACATTTACAGCTAAGTCATTGATTTATGGAAAGATCTTTTAAGGCAGATTTAGGTTGCTCAAACCAAACCTAAGAAAACATACTGTAGTTGCTTATTTATTACATTTTGGAGCTACTTATGTCACAAGCAAAAACTCTAAATGCAACAGAACTACGCAGAGTCCTTGATCATATTGCTACACGCAAACATTCAGCCCGTAATCGCTGCGCCTTACTTTTAACGCATTACTGTGGAATGAGGGTGGGAGAAGTATCAGCTCTACGCATTTGCGACGTTTTAAACGACAGCGGATCTATTAAAGATGAGATCCGTTTAAAACCAGAACAAACTAAAGGCAAATACGCTAGAACTGTGTATATCAATGCCCGCATGCAAAAAGAGATTGCTCAGTACATCAAGCTATTACACATTACCGATACCAATAAGCCTTTGTTCTACACCCAAAAGCGAGCTGGGTTTTCAGCTAATACGCTTACTCAGCACTTTCACTTTCTATATAGACGTGCTGGACTTGAGGGATGCAGCTCTCATTCGGGAAGAAGATCATTCTTAACCTCCTTAGCCAACAAAGGCACCGCCATACACATTCTGAAATCCCTGGCCGGCCATCGCAATATCTCTACAACTGCTGGATATCTGTACTCCAGCCCCGATCAAATGAAAGCGGCTGTGGAGTTAGTCTAGCAACTCTCGTGCCGCCGGAAGATAATCACTAGTGTCTGGAAATCTACCGACTGTTGCATTGGCGATTAATTTTTTTGTATTTTCTAAGTTATACATGAGTGCGCCATGTAGCTTAGTTCTTTCTGCATCAGTCACTCTATTGGTAATTTTTGTACTATCTGACAGACCATGCTTCTGAGCAAACTGATAAGCAATAAATCCTTCTTTCATGGATTCTGCTTGGTAATCAAAATATAGCTCAAGATCTTTTTTGATTACTTCATATCCAAATTTTTGACCTAACTGAAAAATTTTTGCATGTGCAGTTGTGTTGTCGTAAATGCTAAATTTCTTTTTCTCTTGATATTCTTCTTGCATTCTTAAGACTTCATCAAACTGCTTTCGGAGTATCTTGATATCTAAATGTAGTGGCACTTTAAGCAACATAGTTGGCGGCTCATTTGGGTCTTTAGCATGTTTTAACTGGTAGTCAAGTTCAACACGCTTTATTTCAGTAAGTGGAACTCTCTCTTTAAATATTTTGTAGCCCGTAGTCTTCCACCACTGTTCAAACGTTAGGTCGCTCAGACCGCCAAATAGCTTGTAGGTGTCTGCAATTTCTTTATTTTTAAAGTTGTTCGTTTTTTCGGCCTCGGCATACCAAGGTGATGCCTTGAGTACATCAAACCAAGACTCATAGATAGAGTTTTTGGCTTTAGAGGTCGCGGCTTCTAATGTAAAACCATATACATCGTTCTCAACTGGAAAGCCTTTGTAGAAATCTAGTAGGTCCATACATTCCTTCAGAAATCACTTTTCAGAGCTTTTTCTGAAGTCGTTTAGCTAGCTTATAACCACGGCTTAGAAAAAAATAATACCTAAGTAACGCGACTCGTTTTACACACTTTTATTAACCTGCGTTGCGATAAAGAAAGGTATCAATATGGAAATTCTAGCAAACGAAACTGTAGAAGTAAAAATCTCTTCTGCCACTCCAGTTGAAGAAACTGCGCTTGGTAATGAAATCAAGCAACAACAACCTGTATCTGCTGGTTACTCTAAAGCAGCATTAGATCAAATGGTGAAAGCACGTATTGGCTGGGAAGATGGTCCACTTCGTGCAAGTAATA
>JACCDN010399275.1_pt1 | contig 10290 bp, 13 predicted proteins | sample 7441691 | NCBI WGS metagenome assembly JACCDN01 (sample SAMN15323439, study PRJNA562643) | freshwater metagenome | isolation source: river surface water | place: USA:Blue River Watershed | collected 2017-08-16
GGTCCAAGTAGCCGTACTTGTGTTTTTAAATGTAAAAGTAACGGCTTTGCTACTTCCAGCCGGAATGACAATTGGATCTGGAACTGATTGGTTAACTAAAGTAGCTGCATAAGCAGCATCTTTTACAATAACTTGAGGAGTAGCAGCCTGAGCAGAGAAAGGAAAAATTAATGTACCAAGAAGGACAAAATTGAGGAAAAAAATTGAAGAAAAAAGGATTTTTTTGCTAATCATAGATAAACCGTATTATAGCAGAAAATGATGATGCTTTCAATTGAATTTTTCCTTGAAATAAGGTTTAATAAGCAGGTCATTATGGTCTAATATTTTTTATGTCAGTTGCGCGAAAAATTGCTCAAAACACGGTTATTCAACTTATTGGTAAAGTGGTTTCCACAGTACTTGGTTTAGTGGCTATTGGCCTGCTTACACGATATTTAGGAGTAGAACAATTTGGTTGGTACACCACGGCCATTACTTTTTTGCAATTTGGTGGAATTTTGATCGATTTTGGTCTTATTCCCGTAACCGCGCAAATGTTAGGCGCTGGTAAATACAATACCACTGAATTATTCAAAAACTTATTGGCGTATCGTTTTGTTACAGCCGCAGTTTTTTTTGGACTCACACCTTTAATTGCCTGGCTCTTTCCATATCCAACCGAAGTTAAATGGGCCATTACCCTACTTTCAGTTTCTTTCCTGGCGATTTCCATGAACCAAGTGTTAACTGGGTATTATCAAAAAGAATTGGCCATGCAAGTACCCGTACTTGGGGAAATTGTGGGAAGAATAATTCTAGTGGCCGGCTTAGTGATTGGACAGTGGAACAGTGCTTCGTTTTTAACAATCATGGTGATAGTTGCTTCTGGTAGTCTGGCTTACACGGCTGTTATGTGGATTGCGGCTGCACACAAAACTTCGGCTGGCTTTGCCTTTAATCCAAAAATCTGGAAAGCCATTACCATTACCATGTGGCCAGTGGCGATTTCTGTAATTTTTAATGTCGTGTATTTAAAGGGTGATACAATTTTACTTTCACTCTATCGAACTCAAGTAGAAGTAGGATTTTATGGTGCAGCTTACCGCGTAGTCGATATTTTAGCACAAATGGCCATGCTCATGATGGGGGTAATGCTTCCACTTTTATCCAGTTCTTTTGCGCAGAAAAAATTTACTGAATTTAAGGAATTTTACCAGAATAGTTTTGACAGTCTCATGCTTTTGGCAGTACCCATGTTTATTAGCACCTGGGTTTTGGCTGATAAAATTATGGTGTTTGTGGCTGGTCCAGAATTTATTACTTCTGGCACAATGCTTCGGTTACTCGCAATTGCGATTTTTGGTGTATATTTGGGCGCTGTCTTTGGGCATGTGGCTGTGGCCATTGGTAAACAAAAAGCCACCATGTGGATTTATATTTCTGACGCCATTATCACTTTTGCAGGATATATGTATGCGATTCCTCGCTATGGTTGGATGGGTGCAGCTGCATTTACGATTTTTTCTGAATTATACGCTGGTATTTTATTAGCTTGGATTGTAAGCAAACATACACCCACTTCATTATCACTAGCACGTTTTGGAAAAATTATTTTAGCTGGCGCAATAATGGGTGGAGTATTATGGCTTACCATTGACCTACCAATTATTGTTCTCATTGTTGAAGGCGCGATAATGTACATTGCGGCTATTTTAGGCTTGAGAATTTATTCCTGGAATGGGATTAAACAAATTACTTCTGGTCATAAATAATATGATTTGGTTACTTACCGTACTTTTTGCTTTATTACCCACTTATTTAATCCGATTTCAAATTGGTCCAATACCTACCACGGTTTTAGAAGTTTTGGTTGGTATCACAATTATTACTTGGAGTTATTTAAAAGTAAAAAATCGCGATTATTCATTACTTAAAAATGTTCCTAATCGAAATTTATTTTTGAGCTCAGTGGGACTATTTTTACTTGGTGCCTCCATTGGTATTTTTGTCAGCCCGAATTTCCGCGCTGCACTGGGTGAATGGAAAGCTTTTTATTTTGAACCTATTATTATTGGATTAATAATTATTGATACTATTAAAAATAAGGAAGATGTTAAAAAAATTTTGAGTGGTCTACTGTTAGGATCATTAACTACGGCAGTTCTCGGCGTATATCAACATTTTACTGGCTGGTTAGTCCCCTACAGTTTTTGGGCCAATCGCAATACCTATCGCGTTACTGGTTGGTACGGTTTTCCCAACAGTGTTGGGATCCTACTTGCGCCCCTAATTCCAGTGGCGATTTATTTAGTGGTTGAATTTTGGAAGCAAGCTAAAAATAAACCAACTTCAAAAAATAATTATTTTATCTTATTTTTACTAGGCCTATTTTTAATTACCGCACCACTAGCCATTATATTTGCCAAAACCACAGCCGCCATGGTTGGGCTTGTTGCGGGGCTTGGAATTTTATTACTCTGCTTTAAAGTAACTCGCTGGCCAGCTATTACACTGGGAGTAATTGGTTTGATTGGATTATTTTTATTACCAAATAATGCTATTACTAACGAACTTTTAGCAAGAGATTATTCTGGTCAATTGCGCCGTGATATTTGGACAGAGACAATTACTTACTTAAAAATTCATCCGCTAGTTGGCACCGGAATTGCTGGATATTCTACGGAAATTACACCTTTCCGCCATAATAAAAAAATCGAGGTTTTTCACCACCCGCACAATATTTTTTTAACCATGTGGGTTAATATTGGTTTAATTGGACTCGCGGGGTTTTTTGCGCTTCTCACCTGGTTTTATGTTACTGTAATTAAAAACCTCACATATCCAAATCGCGCACTTACAATCACCTTACTTGTTTCCATGACTATTTGGTTAACAATGGGCTTGGTAGATTCACCGTATATTAAAAATGATTGGGCTTTAATTTTCTGTTTATTTGTTGCTTTGGCAGCTGCTTTACCACGATTATATAAAGAGGTTTAATATGCCTACCCAAAATTGGAAAACTCCAAAACTGAAAAAAATATCCCAAGCTTTTCTGTCACTTAAGACTGAATCAGAAATGCTGAATTTTCTGCGTGACCTTTGTACGTTGGAAGAATTAGAGGAAATGTCCAAACGTTGGGAAGCAGTTCGATTACTTGAAGAGGGTTTAGCTTATCGCGCTGTTGCTGAGAAAACGGGACTTTCTACTACCACGGTTACTCGAATTTCCCACTGGTTACATCATGGTGAAGGCGGGTATCAAGCCGCCTTAAAAAATACTAAAAAGAAGTCCTGATTCCCGGGGCTTTTTCTTTTATCCACATCTGAGGTTTGACAAACTATTCATTGTGTATTACTGTGTTAATACAATACTACATATGAAAACTCAATCATACTTCAATTCACATCATTTCATCTGCCTCAAATAAATTAACTTTGAGTTAGTTTGCTTTGAGGCATACATCCCGTCCAGCGGGATTTTTTATTTATATTATTATATGAAAAAATTAATAATTTGTGATTGGAACCGCACGTTATATGACCCTAATAACAACTGTCTGTTTCCTGATACATTACCATTCTTAGAGGGACTAAAGAACAATATCCTGTTTTTAGTCAGTACAAATGAGTTGAACACATCAGTACCATCAAAAAATCCTTTAATTAGCAGGTATTTTAAAAAAATAATAGTTGGTCAACCTAAAACTAAAAGATTATTTTTGAACATAAAAAAAGAATTTCCTACTTTAGAGGCTTGGGTAGTCGGGGACAGAATTGGCTCAGAAATCAAAGCTGGAAAACAGGCCGGCTGTATTACGATTAGAATCAAACAAGGAAAATTTAGTAGTGAGGCGCCATTAGATAACTCTGAAATTCCTGATGCTACAGTATTAAATTTAATGGAAGCTGCTGAAATTCTCAGGTCATAATACAACTTCCCTATGGTGGGGAAGTTGTGAAGATGACCGGAGAAAGCAATGGACATCATGCACGAATACAAGGAGAAGCTGAACCAGGTTGGCCTGGGCACTGAAGCGAAGTACCGCTTCTTGCTCGGCCCACTTGGCGTCCTCTTCTCACTGGCGGACAAAACACAACTCGAAATGATCGCTGCGGCCGCAGCGACCTTCATCCGCGGCGTGGATGAATGGTATCGCGAGCAGACCACAAACGGTCGTGGGCACTGGGTGACTGGAGTCATGGCTAGCGGGGTGCCAAAGTGGCTCTTACGTTTTCCATGGCGCGAGGATCTGCCAGCGACATTCATGATTGACGCGGTCTGGACCAGTCAAGGCTGGAAGATCGTCGAGATCGATGTGACAAACCGGAATGCCATGGGGTACCCCCTGCTTATGCGGTGGCTGTACAACCTGCCGAGCATGTGGGAAGGACTCGACGAGTACTGGAAGCGAAACGGATGGTCTGAGACCACTCAGATCATGGCTGAACAACATCGGTTCTACGAGCCCTACTTTCGATTTTTTCTGAGTCGAATCAACGGTACCCTGTTGAAGGAATCAGAATTCCTCGAGCAACACTCCATGACACGACTACTCGATCTACCATCCATGTTCCACTCGCCACATCTGGAAGCGTTGGCTTTATGCGCTAGAAGCATCCCAATCGCCATCCCGCCCAAGCACTACCTGTCGAGTAAGGCAGTGCTCACACTACCGTGGGAGCTCCCCGTGTTCGAAGGCCATTCAATCTCTGAATTCCTGCCGCGAGGTCACCTCCTACGTAAGAGCGCACTTCTCCCTACAGACAACTTCTTCGTAAAACTCCTGCAAAGTGGAGGGGCCCACGGCACTTTCCACAATGACCGCGAGCGTCTGAAAAATCTCGCACTGGAACGACGTCCTCAAGCCATCTGGCAAGACGCACTCCCCATCGAGAAACGCTCAGTCTCATACATCAACACCAACGGCGATCTTGTCTCCGACGACTTCTACTGCCGATGCTCCATCTTCATCACACCCGCAGGTAAAGTGGTGGACGCAGACGTAACCGCGTCGCGTTCGCCCATCATCCACGGGTCAAACCAGTCAATCATGACCGTCCCGGTTATGGCTGGCTAAACTGCGGCGCGCCAGTCTCTCCTCATGCGCGCCAATCCCTTTTCGTTGCAACAAAAAGAGGAAAAAGAATCTTGTTTTCAAGCGAGATTCTTTTTTTTATTTAGTGTATACTGGCCAATATATTTACCTCGTATGTTCCTCCAATTAACCAGCTATATCACCACTTTTATTCAAACAGTAGGCTACCCCGGCCTAGCCGCTATGATGGCACTAGAAGCGATCATTGCCCCAATTCCTAGTGAATTGATTGTTCCTTTTTCTGGATTCCTCATTAGAGACGGACAATTTACTTGGTTTGGCGTGCTCATTGCCACTACGATTGGTAGTTTGTCTGGCGCATATTTTTTATATGCACTTGGTAGATATGGAGGGAGACCACTCATTGCCAAATGGGGTCATTGGGTTTTGGTAAAGCCAGAAGATGTAGCTAAAACCGAAGAATTCTTTGGCAGACATGGACGTAAAGCAATTCTCATAAGCAAATTTATTCCAATCATCCGCAGTTACATTTCTCTACCAGCAGGGCTTTCCAAAATGCCACTTGGCCCCTTCTTTTTATATTCAGCCATCGGCTCAATTATTTGGAATTCTTTTTTAGTGTATCTTGGATTTACCCTCAAAAATAATTGGGCTGCGGCCGCAGAAAAAATCAGTAGCTATGAAACTGTGGGGAAATATTTAGTGGTTGTTATTGTAGCGGTCTGGATAATTCGTCACTTTTATAAAAGAAAAAGAAAACAGTCCTTAACCTAGGGACTGTTTTTTAATGCTGCTTGAAATGCTGAAGTCTAAAATCTTCCCAGGACGCGCGATTTAAATGCCAATGAAATTGTGAAATTAATATTCCAACCATCATAATACTTCCACCTATAAATTGTGACGCGGAAATACTTTCACCCAAAATTATAAAGGCAATGCCAGCGGCAAACAATGGATACAGGGTATCAAAAAATGCAGCTTCACGCGCTTTTATTTTTGTAAGCGCGCCATACCACAGGGATTGAGCCATGATAATTGGCACTAAAACAATTAAACCAATTGTGAGTAAAGATCGTTGGTCAAATGAAGTTTGGATGGTGCCTTCCACAGAAAAGAAAATCATCCCCGCAAAGATTGCTAGTCCGCCAATTAAATTTCGTACTATTAAAACTAGTTCATGTGATACATGACTAATTTTTTTCTTATAAAGAATATTTGAACATGCAAAAGCAAAGGCTGCGAGTAAGAAATATCCGTCATTCTTAGTAAATTGTGGCAAAATTGTAAACAAATCAGTAACATAAGCAACCAAACCCACCACACTTACCAAAATACCAATCACATGATTAAGATGGATTTTCTCTTTTAAAAAGAATTTAGCCAAAATAATTAAAATCGGAGTTTGTAAAGAAATAATCAATACACCGTTCAAAACAGTAGAATGAGAATATCCCATTTGCATAGAAAGTGGCCCCACTACTCCAGCCAAAAAACCCATGGAAATAAAAATATACAGAGCCTTGTGTCCATGTAGACGTTTAATCTTCTTAAGCTCAGGATAAATTCCAAAAGAAAATAGTAAAATTACACCAGTCAAAATCTCAGTCAAAAACGCCACTACAGCGGGGCTATTACTTTCCAAAGCAAATTTGGATAAAGTCGGGTAGGTGGCAAACAAAACAATCGACGTGATAGACTTGATTTTACTGTTCATACAGGCTAGGATTGTCATGCAGTATAGCAAACTTTCGCGCTTTTAAAAAATGGAGAGGTGTCTGAGTGGTTGAAGGTGCCGCTCTCGAAAAGCGGTGTACTCCAAAAGAGTATCGAGGGTTCGAATCCCTCCCTCTCCGCCAAAACAACTTCAATCAAAATATGTCTACCAAACAATCCACCGTAGATTTCATTCTTGATCAACTACAGCCACTTGAGGTAGCCGCGCGTAAAATGTTTGGTGAATACGCTTTGTACTACCAAGAAAAAGTGGTGGCTTTAGTTTGTGACGAAACCTTGTTTGTAAAAATTACTGAACCAGGCAAAAATTTTGTTGGAAAAAATTATCAAGAAGGTCCACCCTACCCAGGTGCTAAACCATATATGATAATTGATAATGAGCTAATTGAAGATAACGATTGGTTAGCGGAATTGATCCAGATTACTGCTGAAAATTTACCAGCCCCAAAACCAAAGAAAGTGTCAAAAACCAAAAATAGGGTATAATGATATTATATGGAAAGTAAACCAAAAAAACTCTGGTTCAAAGCCAAGCACTATGGATACGGCTGGTATCCAGCTACTTGGGAAGGCTGGCTAGCTACTGCCATTTTTGTAATCCTACTCATTGCAGGCGAACTGATTTTTATTTATCAATTAAATAGAAATCCAAGCATGAGTGCCACTGCGTTTTTTATTGTATATGTACTAACCCTTACCACCCTACTTCTTTGGGTTTCATATAAAAAAGGCGAAAAACCAGGATGGCGCTGGGGCAATAAAAAATAATTTATTTTTATATTTTTAATTTATACATATGAATTGGCCACAGAATTTTCAAGTTAAAGACGCACTCAAAGTAGCAGGCATCGTCCTCATTGCTTTTGTGGTACTAGCCGTTGGTATTCGGCTTATCAGTGCGCCGTTTAGTTCATTGATTGGTAACTTGCGGTATGGCGGCAGTTCAAGCAGTATAATGCCAATGATGTATGATAGTGCGGCCACAGAAGAAAAGGCTTTGAATGATGTTACCTTATCTGCGCGCAATGTCACTGCCGGAATTATGCCTCAGCCAAGTGTTCAAGGCACAACTGGCAATGATGCGGAAAATTTTGAAGTAGTAAATTACAATGGCCGAATTGAAAGTAATCACTTGTCAGATACTTGTAAAACTATTGCTGATTTAAAGGCCAAAGATTACGTGGTGTTTGAAAGTTCAAATGAAGCAGAAACATATTGTACCTATACTTTTAAAGTAGCCAAAGACCATGTGGCTGAAGTAAAAAGTATTATTGAAAAATTAGATCCAGAAGAATTAGCAGAAAATAAATTCACGATTAAAAATCAAGTACAAGATTTTACCAGTGAAGTAGATATTTTAAAAAAGAAAGCAGAGGTGATTGATAGCACTTTGAAAAATGCGATTGCTGCGTATGATGACATTACCGCTATTGCCAGCCGCACTCAAGATGCTTCAGCCTTGGCCAAAGTTATTGATAGTAAAATCCAAACCATTGAACGCCTTACCCAAGAACGTCTTTTGATCAATGAACAATTGGATCGATTATCACGCGGCAAAGCTGATCAATTAGACCGTTTGGATTATACCTATTTCACAATCAATGTATATGAAAACAAATATCTTGATGGTGAAACGGTAAAAGATTCATGGAAACAAGCAGTTCGTCAATTCTTCTTTGACCTTAATACTATTGCTCAGGACTTAACTATTGGTCTTATTACTCTCGCAGTCATGTCCTTACAATTTATTCTCTATTTCTTCATTGCGGTAATTGTCGCTAAATATGTATGGCGCGGTGCTAAATATATTTGGAATAAATAATCGCTTTTCGTCCTTTTCTTGCGCGTTTGGACTCATCAGTACTGAATTCATCAGTAGAAGCGCGGAATGTGGTAAGACATTCCGGACAATTGTTGACGCCCTGCTTACCCAGGGATACATGTGCCGCTCGCTAGCTTTGGGCTAAATCGGCTTCGGCTCACGGGTGAAGCTAAAGACGCCCGAGCACCTTTCCCACCTCTCCACGAGCCTCGCCGCCCGGCTCGGGGAGGCCGTTGCCCCGAAGTCCACGGTCACGATGTAGCCCCCTTCGTTGGGACCAATCTTGATCACGGCATCGTTTCCCATGAGGTTGATGATGACCTGGTTCTCAACCCGGTGTACCGTAGCCAAAGGGTCGACCCTGTCGAACCCCTCCTTCTCCTCCGGGGTGAGAACGGCGGCCTCCGTCTTGTCCTCGACCCATTCAACGAAGAACATCACGTCAAGCCCAACCTGTTCCAGAGAACCAAACACACTGAACACTGCTTTCAGAGCGAATCCAGCGCCCTTGCGGTCCAGACAGGTGGCGATAATACGAACGGGGTTAGACATTGCACGTTCCTTTTGCTTGTGCGATTTGTCTGCAGCAACACGCCACAGGACAAAAGAATGTACCGCAAAAGACCTATTTTGTCAATCATTACTCAATGAAATTAAAAAAGCCCTGGCTATACACCAAGGGCTTTTTTATTATCAGTTATTAATCAATTTTTTCCAAATTACAATGTATATTTTCAATAAACTTTTCTAAATCAAATTTACTTAGACTTTCAGCCAGATACTGAACCTCAATTTTAGATCCAACCGGAGTTCCACCTGCTGTTTCATATCTTTCTTTGCTCACATTTTCTGAACGCATGATTAGTAATCCAGGAGGGGCAGTGGGTTCAGCCCGACCACCTTGCATTTCCTGTTCATAAAAATCAAAATCACCATGAAATTTGTTTCTAGTTTCTTCGTTTTTCCAGCCTTGGAAAATATAGTGAATTTTAGTTGGTTCCATATTTAAATTTTAAGTCGTCGACCCCTTTGACCTGGATAGCCGAAGGGGTCGACGTGGAACTCACAGAACCAGAACCGGCAGCATGAGTGGTGCAGCGACCTTGGCGGCCGCCCACGCGATGGATGCGGCGAGGCCGACTGCCAAGCCCGCTTCGTAGAAGAACTGCGTGACCTGATCCTTCGTTGGGGAGCAGGTGCACTTAGTCCATCCACTAACGCTCTCGTAGAGGCCGAAGCACATCTTGCCGCCCATGGTGTAGCCCGCCGCGTGCATGTCGAAGACCTGGTTGCTGCCCTTGTTGAGGCGAACAGCCAGACGGTTGAGATTCTTCTTGACGCACCCAGAGACGTACTTGTAGCCCCATCCGCTGGTCAGGTTGTAGTCGAAGCCGATGTAGATCGGCGCCTGCAGGGTCGCGTATTCCTGGGAGGGATCGGTCGTACTGACCGCTGCATCAGGATTCGCGACAGACTGAGGACCGCTGAGCTCACACCCGAGGAACGAGCAGAGCAGGAAAACAGAAACGATCTTACGATACATGATTTCTCCGTGAGAGTTTCTCTAACCAGTTAGTTAGAGCCTACACATTGTATCCTATTTTCTTAGTATAATCAAGAGACTAATTTAATATTTTTCTCCTTCGTTTTGGTCGCAATAAAAATCAATTGCTTTTTGTACAAAAGCCGCTA
>JACCDN010994212.1_pt1 | contig 10290 bp, 13 predicted proteins | sample 7441691 | NCBI WGS metagenome assembly JACCDN01 (sample SAMN15323439, study PRJNA562643) | freshwater metagenome | isolation source: river surface water | place: USA:Blue River Watershed | collected 2017-08-16
AGTACCGTTTTAATCGCAGGTTTGTCTTAGGTGACATGATTAACAGGCTGGTGTTTGTATCTTTAAGAACTCTGCCTATGCCAGCACGCCTCCTAAAGATAGCTGACTATTGTTGGTAATCAGGAAGTATTTTCACAGGAAATGAAGACATGACGCTGGGCGGGAGGGGGAAGACCGGCTTGCGCCACAATCACCGTCGCTAAAGCGACTTCCCCTTCCCGATGGTCAATGACCAGTTCCAGAATTTCCAAATCACACCGGCCATGGATTCGGGAATCAAAATGCTCGTTCTCCTGTCGCCAGGCAAAATATGTCGTCACTTTTTCTTTTCCTCTTTTTTAATTATCTCTCTTCAGGATAGCCTCCTGCCGCTCTTCATTCGTTCCTTTTCTCTCGACTTTTTGAGAAAACCCCTGTAAAAACAAAAGATGCTTCAACACTTAAGCAAAGCGGAAAGTTTTATGTCTGTCTCACCTGCCCGCGTATCCGTCGCGTCTCACGACCTTAATGTTATTTCGCCTGCTCAACCCCTCTCTAAAAATCCTGCGAGCTGGTTTATGCGCAAAGGGTATCCCCAAGGCGCTTTTTGGGCCGTTATGATCACCCTGGTAAGCGTCACCAATGATATTCTGATGCGGTTCCTGGGGGGTGGCCTGGACATTGTTCAAATTTCCTTCTTCCGTTTTTTCTTTGGCATGCTCGCCGCTCTTCCCCTCATGCTCTCCCACGGCGCCACTTTATTTAAAACCTCCCGCCCCTGGATGCATTTTTGGCGGGCTATCTTGGGCGTTGGCGCTATTGGAAGCGCCTGTTGGTCCGTAAACTTGATGCCCTTATCGGACAACACCATCATCATGTCCTCCCAACCCTTCTTCTTCCTCCCTCTTGCCGTTATTTTCTTACGCGAAAAAGTGGATATGTCCCGTTGGGTCGCTATCCTCATCGGGTTTATTGGCCTTCTCATTATGTTCCAGCCTGGCGCCGAAGCTTTGCGCATCGTCGCCCTTGTTCCCGTTGTAGCCGCCATCTTCTTTGCGATGAGCGACATTATGGCTAAAAAGATGGTAACCACGGAAAATACGCACACCATGCTGTTCTACTTTGCCGTTGGCACAACCTTGATTACCCTGGTTCCCGCCATCCTTGTCTGGCAAACGCCTTCATGGTATCAGCTGGGAATGCTCGCCCTTTTAGGTATTGGCGGAAATTTGATCCAGGTTTGCATGATCCGCGCTTTTTCAGCTACGGATGCATCGGCTTTAGCGCCCTTCCGGTATGTAGAATTCCTTTTCTCCGCCTTATTTGGATTCCTCATCTTCCTCGAAGTCCCAACCCTTGTGACTGTTGCCGGGGGCGCATTCATTATCGCCGGCACAGCTTACATCAGCTATTACGAAACCCAAAAAGAGCGGAAGAAAAAGGCATAAGCTTTGCGTCATATTTCTTCCAGCTCCAGGCGCCATCCAGCCTTTAATCCCCATTCATTCGTCTGAAGGGAAAAAGTTACCACACGCATGTCCAGCCAGGGGCGATAACTCACAAAAGCCTCCTCTGAATTGTTTTGCGAAAAAATAACTTTTCGCCCCGTTACCTCTTGAACCTCCCTTTCCTGTTGCTTTGCTGTGATGACAAAAACTGATCCGGTTACAGGGTCCCGCTCCAGGCAAATTTCTTCACCAGCAATTTTTTGCCACAACCGCTGGATGCACCCCACCCGAACTTCACTTCCCCGCCAGAACCCTTCCAGAGCCAGCGAAGCTTTATCTTCACAAGAGATAACCGAGCGGTATTTGTGCGCTACAGGTTTTCCTGTGTAAATCAAAACGCCATTAATGGTTCGCTGTAATGCGCCTGCTTCAACCGGCATTAACTGCTGGATGCATCCCCGCGCTGACAAAGGAGGAAAGCCCCCCCTGCTCAAGATGAGTTCTGACTCCATCGCCTATTGCGCCCACCTTGGCAACTCGACGATCCGCCCCCGGCTTGTGCGCCGAAAGTGCGCCGTCAGCGCATTCACGGCTTCATCCTCCTTTAAATTTTCTGTTTCCGTATCTGTTTGTCGCTCTTCCAAAATTTACCTCCTGACAATGCAATCATAAAAATGGTGGATCATGCGTAGCTGCTGGCTTACCGTCGCTCTTCCCGAAGTTTCCGCCACGCAAGCTAAAAACCGGATGGTTACTGTGGTATCCGGCAACCAAAGGGTTGCCCCTTCTAAAACCTTTCTCATTTTATCAGATAAATAAGCCGCTTCCTCCATTCCCGGGCTTCGCGAACAGGCGCTGACCTTAAATTTAACCCGTGCCTGAATATCGTTCCTCTTGTCATTTCCCTTGAAAGGGTAGGATGACCAGATCTCCTCCAGTTCAACCAGAATGAAAGGATAGATTGCCTTTGGAGGTAAAGCCAGATGGACGCGCGGCGCGGCTTCTTCCTGAAGCAACCGCCTCCTTACAGCCGCCAGGACTTGAAAATCACTCATCATTTTCCCCCACTGCATACATCAAACATGTCATCCATTGGCGACGCGGATTCATTAAGGGAGGGCACAACAAAGCCAGGGTAACGTCCTCCCACCTAATTCTTGCGAAATGTCCTCGCCGGAAGCGGATCGTCACTTTATATTTAGCTTGAACAGGATTCATATTGTTCCACCCTTCCCCAAAAACTTCCCGGTTAACATAAGGAACCACTCTGGCCCAAACAAAATCCCCTTCTTGCCAAACTTCTTTGAATGATCCATCCGCTTCCTCAATAACGCGCCGCTTTAACAACGCCACGCGGCTCCGTAATTCCTGGATCCGCGTCATGGCAACCTCACGATACGATAAGTATCCAGTATCTCCCGTACCAGGGCATTTCGGGGCATGGTTCCTGAATCACGGTTTTCATAAAAGTCGGCGACGCTCATGAGAATGGCTTGCCGAATGACGGGCGGAATATCTGTTGGCCGGTCGCCATACCCTGTTTCAAATTCAATCTCAACTGGCTCTGGAACATCCGCAAAAACCAGCCTGGGAACTTGATGGTTCATTTCAAGGCGGTGGCGCCGGATGGGTTTCTTTTCTCCCCTTTCCATCAACCGGTTAACGCCCACAATGGCCCGTAAGGGCGGATAAGGAAGGGAAACAGAGCAGACATCCGCCTCACCCATTGATAACCGGGGTGAGCAGGGCTTTTCTTTTTCCCGGATCAGCTTCCAAACTTGCGTGAGAAGGGAACGCCCTAAATATTCCTCCACACATCCAGCAGCCGCCAGAACAAGGGAACGCAAATACTCGTCCTCATGGGCATGGTCAAGGCGCAAATGCGCCTTGACTTCTGATAACCCTACGGGGAGAAGCTCTGCTATTTTCATCCGTGTCAACATGGGCTAGTTCCCTGCAAAATGGATCAATTTGAGCGCATCAAAATTAATGACATCCCCACCTACCCGCTTTGTGGCGTAAAACTCTACATAAGGTTTTGCGCTGAAGGGGTCCCGTAATACATGCAAGCCGGCGCGGTCTACAATTTGATAAGCTTCGCGGAAATTTCCAAAAGCGACCGCTACCGATTTTTCCGCTTCCAGCGCTGGCATATCATCCGCGATCATGACAGGGCATCCCAATAAGGTCGAAGGGGTTCCCTCAATCATACTGGGCTGCCACAGGTATTGACGGTTGTCCCCTTTAAGTTTACGAATGGCGGCCATGGCGGAGCGAGCCATTAACCAGGTTGCGCCATTTAAATACTGCGCTTTCAGGGCATGGAAAACCTCAAGCAAAACATCCCCATCCGTTAGGGCGTCATTCTCTTTTGAAGGAATGGCCTCAAATTTGCCCCATTCTCCCTTACCAGCATCTGCGAGGTCATAAGTAAGGAACCCCCTGGGTTTTCCTTTTCCATTCCCCCTGATAAAAGCCGTGTTTTCAGTCATGGTCATCTTTTCCGCGATTTTTTGGGACAACCACGTTTCAATATCCACACTGGAATCATCCAGCAATTTTTGACTGGCGCAAGGCTTGGCGTAGATTTGGTGAACGGGAATGCGGATCTTTTGCAACTCGGGCGTTCCCGTATCTGGCCGTTCCGCATCCTCCGCAACCCATCCCGCATCAGCTGCGCCTTTCTCTTGCAATAATTCCAGCGCATCCGTTGAAATCCCCGTGACGCGGGCAATAGACCGCATGGGGGAAGTAACAGCCATTGTTGAGTGGATCTTGTCCAGCATACCCGCCGGGATCAAATATCCCCCGCTCCCCTCATTCAAGCTGCTCAGAGCTTTTTGTTCGGCTCCTCCCATTCCTTTGCGCACATAAGAAAAGAACGCCCCTTTTTCCTCTGTATCCGTGTCAGGCGTATTTGAAAAATAAGGCCGCTGGCCCATTGTTTCCAGACGGCTTAACCGGTTTTGCGCCTTTTCAACAAGCTCATTCAAACGGTTGACCTTTTCGTCTAGCAGAGGGTCTATTTTCCCTTTCGTTTCCAATTGATTAAGGCGCTGATCATTTGCGGCTTTAAATTCCTGAAATGCCTGGTGAAGCGTATCCACAGCTTCCCGGATTATCTGCGTTGTCATATTTCCTGTCCTTTCCTGGTTAATTTCCCTGGATATCCTCATCTCGATATCCTGCATTACAATCATGATTTAAGCTTTTCATACCCCCCCTCTCTCTTCCTTTATTTCAAAAGCTCTCCCAATTGATCCAGGCGGCCCAGCAATACCTCCAGTTCCGGATCAATCATTTTTACGCGCCCCACTTTGGCTTTTGGATTGGCTGCAAAGGTAACAAGGGAAACCTCCTGTAGATTCACTTCTTCTAAAATACGCGCTGGAGAACCTCTCTTTCCCCCTTCGGGGCGTCTCGCCCGGACAGTCACAAACCCAATGGATAAACCATCTATGACGCCGTTTTTTAAAAGGCTGTAAGCTTCCCGCCCCTGGGCAAGTTCCAAAATCAACTGACCTTTGACAAGCAAGCCATAAGAATCCTCCCGAATTTCCCGCCATAACCCGATGGGTTGGCGGTAATCATGTTGCCATAGCAACTTGGGCATTCTTCCACTTTCCGCCCACGCTTTAAGGGAAAGGTCAAATGCGCCGGAGGCGACTTCCTCCCCTTGAGAATCCGTAATGCCAAACACAGAAGCATATCCGCTAAAACTGCCATCCGCTTCCCAATTTTTAAGGGATAAGGGACAATCAAAAATTTTTTTCATCGGTATTTCCTTGATTGAAAAGGGAGAGGATAACGTCACCCCCGGCCACGGGGCCATACCCGACGGCCTGGCGCTTTTCATTAATGGTGAGAAAATGAGCGGCTGCGACTTTAGACCAGACAGCTTCCCGCCGCTCGCCAAGGGCTGGAATCGCGTCTGCATTATAAGTCAAAGTTAACCCTTCTTCAAAAACAGGAGCGAGCCACAAGTTCAGTTCCGCTACAAAAAACTCCAGAAGCGGAATGATCGTGTCTTCCCATAAGTGAAACCGCGCTTCTTTATAATTGGCAAAAGTCGCATCACCTGGCACGCCGACCAGCATCGGCGGGACGCCATAACTTTGAGCAATTTCACGGGCTGACAGATTTTTGCCTTCAATAAAATCCAGGTCTTTCGGGGATAAACCCATTTCACGCCATTCACAATCCCCCTCCAGCACAAGGATTTGCCCGGCATTTTTATGGCCTGCATAAACTTCCCGTAAATCCTGGCGCAAGGAGTCCCGTTGTTCTTCACTCATTGCCCGGGAATGAGGCGTGGGCCGCACGATCAGCCCCCCGCTGGGACGGCCCCCATTTTGAAGCAAGGCCAGGTTATGTCCCGCAACGGCATTGTGTTGATCAATACTTTGCGCAGCCGCCTCAACGGGACTCATGCCATACCAGTCATTGAGGGGGTGAAAATTTTTCAAGTGAAGAATGCAGGACTGGCCCGTGACGGGGTCGCAAGAAATGATTTTCCGCATGCCTGAGACGCTATATTCATAGCCAGTTGGCAGCCCGCCAGGTCCAGGGATGATTTTCATGCGGTCGGGGCGTAAAGGATGAAGCTCCGCCGGGTATCCTTCATGGTTAAGGACGGCCTCAATATAGCTGTTTCCAGAAAGGAGCAGATACCCCGCTACCGCTTCCATGAATGCGGAACCGGCTTGACGGGGATTGGGAGAATTCAGGAGGTTGAGCAAGGGATGCCGCTCAATCTCTGTCTCCCCCCGATATAAAAGCCAGGGAATGCTCCCTAAACCTCGCGCAATTAAATTGACGCAGCGATAAACAATGACGTTCTTCTGGTACCCTTCCGCAGCCAGGGCATCATAGCGCCGCGGCGTCCACACCGGATTTCCAACCGTTCCATAAGCCACAAGAGACCCTACGCCGCTCGTTTTCCGGGAAGACAGCCGCCGTCTGTCCCAAAATAATGATTTTAAATACGTTTTCATCGGTCTTATACCTTTCGCTCATTTACGAGAAAAGGTCTACCGGTTGCCCGTGGAGTTTGTCAAATTTTGTGATTGCCCGTCTTTGTGACTTTGCCGCCAATCCAGCAACTTTTTGTGAAAAAAATTTCTTCTATTCCAAATGTAAATAGGCAATAATGAGTATTGCAAAAGTAGGGGTGTTTACGAATGCATAAAGGAATTACAACAAGCATCAAGTTAACGCCGGAATTAAGGCAGCAACTTGACTATCTTTCCCATTCCCTCCATAGAGGCAAAAACTGGATTATTATCCAGGCATTACAGGAGTTTATTAACAAGAATCATTATATTCTTTTAGCAGAAGAGGCTAAACGTCAATCACTTCTTGCCAGCCAGTATGAAACAAATGAAGATGAGGAGATGTGGGAGGACAATATTGATACGACAGGGTGGAAGTCTTGATAAAAAGAGGGGATGTCGTTCTTTGTAACTTGAGCGGAGATTACGGAAAAACAAGGCCAGCAGTTGTCGTTCAATCTGATATCTTTAATCCAACCCATACCAGTATTGTCGTTTGTCCTGTCACCTCTTTCCTGGTTGACTCTCCATTGTTTCGGTTAGAAATATCCCAAAATAAAATGAACGGGCTGTTAAAAAAATCTCAAATTATGGTAGATAAAATTCTTGCCATCAAGCGGGATAAGATTTGCAAAAAAGTAGGGGTTATTTCTCCTAAAGAACAAGACCATTTGGACAATGCAATAAAGCTGTGGCTATCTTTAATACAAAATTGATAGTTGATAACACTTAACAAATTCAAAAAAGAAGGCGCTGAAAACTTATTTTATACAGAATCGGAAATGTCCGGGTTTTGGGGTCAGAACTTCTAATAGAGCGCTTCATTTTTCAGAATAAACTGCTTCAATGTTGTGCCCATCGGGATCTATAACAAAAGCGGCGTAATACCCATCTTAATATTGAGATCTAAAGCCCGGTTTACCGCCGCATATTGCCCCATTTGCAAGCGCTTGGTGATAAAAGGTATCAACGCTTTCCTTGTTGGGCGCATTAAAAGCTAAATGAATACATTCAGACATAGGGGATTTTTCGTCAAATTGCCGCATTTCAAGCATATCATGGACACTCGTGCCGTAACCTATGACAACATCATTAATCACTAGAACAACTTGGTATCCTAAGGCTGTCATAAAACAATCGTAGAATTTGCGACTTATTTTTAAATCTTTAACTTTAATTTGAACGGGGCTAAAGATCTTCATTTGTTAATCTCTTCAATTATTCCTAATTTTAATTTAGCTTTATCGACATAGGCTTTATTCTTTTGCAAGTATTCTTCATTTTCAGCATCACTATAAATAAAGCTGGAACCTAAATACTCCATGCCAAGATATTCACATATTTGATCAAAAGTATCCTCAAAGCCTCTTGGGTAGGAGGATTGAAAGCTTGCTATAACAAACAATTTCTTACCGCGTAATTTACGGCCTAAATCTTTTCTAATTCTTAGTAAATCACTAAATCTGTCAAAGAATATTTTATGTTGCGTACTCATTGAATACCAATAGACTGGCGTTGCAATTATCCAAGTATCATAAGCAATAAGCTTCTCGATTAAGGGTATGAAATCATCATTGCGATTCAGATGTTCATAGTCAAAAAGACTGATATCAAAGTTATTGAGGTCAAACAATTGAATACTAGAATGGCCTAGTATCTCGTCTATAACTTTTCTGGTATTACCAAAACTACGAGAAGATCCAAAAATAATGACTTGAGTCATACTATCCCCCAAATAAACTCACATCTTTGCGCAACCGTTCGCCTTTTAAGCGCCGTGATGATTTCAAAACCAAACTGTTGGTTCTCTTCTTCTAATCAGGGTTTATCAGGACTTAAATTCTCAGTTAAATTGATGTTGTTCGCAAGACCCCGGACCACATAAAGAGCCATGATTAATACCCCCACCAGTAGATGGACACAAACAAAAACAACCACACGACGTCAACAAAGTGCCAATACCACGCGGCGGCTTCAAATCCCACATGATGATCCGGCGTAAATTCAGACCGGTAAGCGCGAATCCAGCAGACCATCAGAAAAATCGTTCCCACGATCACGTGAAAGCCATGGAATCCGGTTGTCATAAAGAATGTTGAAGGATAAATCCCGTCCTTGAAGGAAAAAGCGGCATGGGCATATTCAATACCCTGCACGGTTGTAAACGACAGCCCCAAAGCAATTGTAACTCCTAACCCCTGCAGCATCTCCTTGCGGTTATTTTCCAGCAGGGCATGATGGGACCAGGTTATGGCCGTCCCTGACAAAAGCAACACCAGCGTATTAAAATAGGGTAAATGAAAGGGGTCAAAAGGAATAATGTTTTTAGGCGGCCAAACATGGCCTGTCGCTTCCCCCGGCGCAAGGGCAGCATGAAAATATGCCCAGAAAAAAGCCGCAAAAAACATCACTTCGGAACAAATAAACAGCAGCATGCCAACCCGCAAGCCCCGCTGAACGGCTTGGCTGTGCACCCCGGGCGTGTTCCCTTCCCGAACGACATCGCGCCACCAGCCCGCCATCGTCAGTAAAAGCATGACCACACCGGCAGGGAACACGCCTTTATCGAGACCATGCATCGCCAGCACGCCACCGATAGCTATAACGAGAGATGACAAGGAACCCACAAACGGCCACGGGCTTGGATCAACCAAATGGAAAGGATGTTTCGCTAAAAGGATTGCCGTATTTTCGTGGCGTAGCTTTCCTCCCGCCTTTAGCCCTTCCAATGGATGAGAATTTTCCTGAAACCCATTCATATTGATCACCTTTTTTACGTTATGACCAGCATACCAGACGGAAGTTAATTTTTACCTACTATTTGCCTTTAAGCCAGGATGCGATACGGGCAAAAAATGAGGGTTTGGCCGTATCCTGTTCCCGGGGAGAAGAAACGGGAGACGGTGGCTTGGCCCACCACCATTCCAGCGTATTGGTTCCAACCAGCGGGTCAAAAGTTGGGAACTCAACGCGATCCGCCCAGTAAGCCCAATAGATGGTATTATCATAAAACATAGGGACAAAATAATGGCGGCCCATTACGACGCGATCCAGCGCATGGACAGCCGCAACCTGTTCTTCCTGCGTTGTGGCATTGGCTACATTTTGGGCTAATGCCTCCACGACCGGATCATTGATCCCGATATAATTACTGCTGCCTTTTTGATCCGCTGTCTTTTGGCTGAAATAATATATTTGCTCATTCCCCGGGCTTAAGTTATTCGTCCACAAATGGGAAATCATATCAAAATCAGACTCTATGACCCGCGCCTCATATTGAACCGTATCCATATACCGAAGCTTTAACGTAATCCCAAGCCGCTGAAGGTTCTGGATGAACCCGCCCACCAATTTTTCAAGGCGCGGATCTTTATACATCAATTCAAAGGCGAGAGGTTGCTTTGTATCTTTATGAATCCGGCGTATTATATTTTGTTGCGTAAGCGGATCTTTTTCCGTCACGATAGCCCATCCTGCAGCATTCAAAAGCTTATCCGCCGCTTCCAGGTTTTCGCGGGCATCCCCGTCCCCTTTTGTAGTGGGAGGAATATATCCTTTTTCAAGAATATCTTCGGGAATCGTATTAAGATAAGGTTCCAGATACTTTAGCTCTAACCCCCGGGCAGGACCTTGATGGGCTAAATAGGTATTTGCAAAAAGGCTTGTTACGCGGTAATAATCATTGCTGCACAGCATCTTGTTAACGGTTTCCCAGTCATATGCTTTAGAAATAGCTTCCCGCACGCGGGTATCCTGGAACAAGGGGCGGCGCATATTAAAAATAAGCATCCGAACCGTCACAGGACGTTTAT
>JACCDN010168000.1_pt1 | contig 10289 bp, 6 predicted proteins | sample 7441691 | NCBI WGS metagenome assembly JACCDN01 (sample SAMN15323439, study PRJNA562643) | freshwater metagenome | isolation source: river surface water | place: USA:Blue River Watershed | collected 2017-08-16
CAGGTGAGCAAACCAAAGTCGGTATAGAGGCGGGCAGTTCGTGGGTGGTAGTTACCAGTGCCCAGGTGCACATAGCGGCGTAGCATGGGTGTGCCGCGTTCATCTTCTTCACGGCGCAGGATCAGCAGTGCCTTGGCGTGAGTCTTGTAGCCAACAACACCGTAAACGACGTGGGCGCCAACTTCTTCGAGTTTGGTCGCCCAGCTGACATTGGTTTCTTCATCAAAGCGGGCGAGCAGTTCAACCACCACGGTAACTTCTTTGCCATTCTGGGCCGCACGGATCAGCGAGTTCATCAGCACCGAGTCGGTGCCCGTACGGTACACCGTCATCTTGATGGCAACGACCTGGGGGTCGGTCGCAGCGGATTCCAGCAGTTGAATGACGGGCGTAAAGCGTTGGTAGGGGTGGTAGAGCAGTACATCACCCTTACGGATGACGTTGAATATGTTCTTGCCTTTTTCCAGACGTTTGACCTCGCCGGGAGCGAAGGTGGGGAATTTGAGATCCGGGCGGTCGACCCAGCCCGGCACCTGCATCAGACGGACCAGATTGACCGGGCCCTCAACGCGATAGAGATCCTTTTCTTCGAGTCCGAATTGAGTGAGCAGAAATTCGGTCATGGCGGGGGAGGTGTTGTCGGCCACTTCCAGGCGGACGGCATCTCCAAAATTACGTTGCGGTAGTTCGCCCTGGATCTTGGCGCGCAGATTTTTGACCTCTTCTTCATCAACAAAGAGGTCTGAGTTACGGGTGACGCGGAACTGATAGCAGCCTTGTACCGTCATGCCGCTAAAGAGCTCCCCCACGAAGGCGTGGACGATCGATGACAGGAAGATAAAGCTATAGGCCGCCTCCGGTGCCAAAGCTTCGGGTAATCGGATAATGCGGGGCAATACCCGTGGCGCCTGAACAATGGCAATGCCCGAGCTGCGGCCGAAAGCATCTCTCCCTTCTAGTTCGACAATGAAATTGAGGCTTTTGTTATAGATGCGCGGGAAGGGGTGCGAAGGATCTAGCCCGATTGGTGTCAGGACGGGCATGACCTCACGGAAGAAGTAGTCACGGATCCATTCACGCTGGGCATCTGTCCACTGGGAACGGCGCAGAAAGCGAATGCCCTCGTTAGCCGCTGCCGGTAGGAGCGTTTCATTGAGTTCACGGTACTGATCAGCAACCAGTCGGTGTACCGCTGAAGAGACTTCGTTATAGGCTTCTTGCGGCAGTAAACCATCGGTTGTGGGCGTTTTGCTATGACCTTTGATCTGCTCCTTGAGACCCGCCATGCGGATTTCAAAGAACTCATCCAGATTAGACGACACAATGCATAGGAAGAACAGACGTTCTAACAGGGGGACCCGTTCGTCCTGAGCCTGAGCCAAAACACGGCGATTAAAGGCGATGAGCCCCAGCTCACGGTTCAGAAAATGGCCAGGGGGGACGTTAAGTGCCGTTGGTGTCATGGATCAGATGCGGGTAGTCGTGTGAATAGCTAAAGTAAGCATGCCTATTGTGACAGGAATATTAAATCAGCGTGAAAACAGTATTTTTTGCGCTGCAAAAATTGCCTGCGCCGGTTATGCCTCTGGGTTAAAATTACGTTTTGTGGCTTTGCCAGCAAACAAGGGACGGGCATGCAGTACGAATCAATCGCCGCAGTAGATCTCGGATCCAACAGTTTCCGTCTGGAAGTCGGTCGCGTTGTTGATGATCAGATTTACACCCTGGATTCATTAAAAGATGCGGTTCGGCTAGCCTCTGGTCTGCAGGCGGATAAAAGCCTGGATCAGGCATCGCAAGATCGTGCGCTGGTAGCGCTGTCACGGTTTGGTGAGCGTTTGCGTGGTTTGCCCAAAGACGCTGTGCGTGCCGTAGCCACCAACGCCTTACGGGTTGCCAAGAATGCGAATAGCTTTCTGGCTCAGGCCGAGGCAGCCTTAGGTTTTCCTATTGAAATTATTGCGGGTCGGGAAGAGGCTCGCCTCATTTATATTGGTGCTGTGCACTCATTGCCGGCCTCTGATCAGCAACGCCTGGTGTTTGATATTGGCGGCGGTTCAACCGAGTTTATTATTGGCGCCGGCATGAAGCCGCTCAAGCTCGAATCGTTGTTTATGGGTTGTGTCAGTTATTCACTGCGTTACTTTCCCGATGGCATGATTGATCGTCGTCGTTTGCGTGAAGCGCAAATGGCTGCTGCAAAAGAAGTGTCGCTCATTGCGCATGCCTACAAACAGACCGGCTGGGGTGAAGCCATTGGCTCCTCGGGAACGGCCAGCGCAATTGCAGAGATTCTGGAACAGAATGATCTCAATCCGCGGGGTGTTACCGGTATTACACGCAGCGGCCTGGATAAGCTCTGTGCATTAATGATTCGCTATAAGCACATTGATGCATTGCCCTTACAGGGTGTTAAGTCAGACCGTATTCCGGTATTACCGGGTGGCATTGCCATTATGTCGGCCATTATTGATACCTTGGGTATTGAGCGTGTGACCTATGCCGATGGCGCGTTACGCTTAGGCGTGCTGTACGACTTGCTCGGGCGCTTTCACCATCACGATATGCGTACGGCAACCGTCAGACATTTTCAACGACGGTATCAGGTTGAGTCTGACCAGGCTAATCGAGTAGGTGAAACGGCTGTTGAGATCTTTTCAGATCTCATGGGCCTTAAACTCAGAAGTGCGGAGGAGCGTGAGCGCGACCTGCAATTCGTTCGCTGGGCGGCTGCGCTTCATGAAGTCGGTTTATCAATTGCTCACAGCGGATACCATAAACATGGCGCCTATATTCTGGGCTATGCAGATATGCCGGGCTTCTCCAAAATGGATCAGGCGCGTTTGGCCCTGCTTGTACTCTGTCACCGCGGCAAGCTTAATAAAGTAGATGGCCTGAGCCGTGAAGATATGGCCTGGCGCCAGATTCTGGCGCTCCGTTTAGCCGTGATTTTGCATCGTTCGCGTTTAGAGACGGGCGTGCCAGATCTTCAGGCGTCTGAAACCGTGAATGGCTTTACGCTGCAATTACCTGCAGCATGGCTAGAAGATAACCCGATGACTATGGCAGCGTTGCGAGATGAAACGGCGATTTGGGAAGAGGCCGGGTTCCGTTTGCGCATTCGGGCTACCCGTCGATGATCCATTCCGGTGCGATTGATTCTGCCTGGTTAGTGACCGGTTTTTTAATCGCAGGCTGGTTTTACCTATTAGCGCTTCGCCCCTTGAATGCATGTTTCACGGAAATTAAATCCCGTTGGCCTGCACTGCTGATTGCTACCTTGGCACTTATTGTTCTCTGGCATATACGGGCGACTGTCCTGCAAGGCTTAAGTTTGCATCTGATCGGTGCCACCTTATGCACGCTGGTTTTTGGTCATCGATTAGCGCTGCTACCCTTGTCGATGGCATTGATGCTCGCTCAGACGAGTGCAGGGGGTGATTGGAGTACGCTGGGGCTCAATGCCTGCTTGCTGGTCCTGTGGCCGATTGCATTAAGCCAGTTAGTGGCTTATCTCGTTGACCGATTACCTTCCAATTTGTTTGTTTTTATCTTTGCCGGTGGTTTTTTCGGTAGTGCCGGGGTTGTTGTGCTAACCGGTTGGTTATTGACGCTCATGCTCTGGCTGACTCAGCTATACCCCTGGGGGCCATTGCTGGAAGACTATGCCTCATATTGGTTGCTGGTAGCGTTTTCCGAAGCGTGGCTGACGGGTATGCTACTTACCGTGATGGTGGTGTATCGGCCCGATCTTGTGCGATTGTTTGATAGCGCGCGTTATATCGATAATGCCTAGCTGATGTTGCGGTCTTCAATCATCCGCTTATACCGGCTCGCGTGGCCGGTGCTGATTGCGCAATTGGCGACGATTGGCATGATGGCGATCGATACAATCGTAGTGGGCCGTTCCAATACCGATAACCTGGCCGCTTTAGCCGTAGGCGCCAGTATTTATGTGTCACTGGCTTTGGCGCTTTCCGGTGTGGTGCAAGCCTTGCTGCCAAGTATTGCCCATCAGATCGGACGCGGAGATGCACCAGCAACAGGCAAATTGATTTATCAGGGCTTTTGGCTCGTTGTGTTGCTGGCATTCTTTGGTGATCTGGTACTGTGTTTTCCCGGATGGATGATTGCGCTGGCCGAATTGCCGCCATCCGTGGAAGCACTCACCCGAGATTACTTGTTTATTCTGGCATTCTCTTTACCGGCCTCTTTGGGATATCGCGCTTTTCACGCGATTGCGGGGGGCGTCGGCAAAACAAGACCCTTGATGTGGTTGAGTCTGGGGCAAACAGGCAGCCATGCCTTACTCGCGCCTATTCTGGTGGATAGTCTAACGATTGGCACAGTAAGCATCGGTGTTGGATTAGGTGCGAGCGGGGCGGCTTTGTCGCAGGCATTTCTTGCCTGGATGGTGTGTGGTGCGGGTGTCTTTGTGCTCTGGAAAGCGCCGGTTTATCATGACTTTTTAGCCTGTGCCCGATGGTCTGGTCCTGATTGGCAGACGCAGTGGAAGTTGTTACGGGTAGGTTTGCCCATGGGACTGTCCTATTTTGTAGAAATTACCGCATTTACCGTGATGGCGATCTTTATTGCACGTCTCGGGCCAGAGGTCCTTTCCGGTCACCGTATCGTCGCGAATTTATCTGCCATGGTTTATATGTTTCCCCTAGCAATTGGTACGGCAACGGCAGCCCTAGTGGGGCAGGCGGCTGGTGCTGACCGCGATGCCGAGGCGCGAGCGATGGCACGGAGTGCCTTTATCGTGGCTTGCAGCGGCTCCGGGATACTGGCGCTGGTACTTTGGATCTTGCGTACGGATCTGGCCTGGTTGGGCAGTCCCGACCTGAACGTGCAGATTGTGGCCATCGGCCTGGTGGGTTATGTCGCTGCTTACCAGCTATTTGATGCGGCGCAGACGGTGGCGGCATTTGCGCTACGCGGTTATCACGTGACCTTACTGCCGCTGGGGATACATTTGACCGCCTTCTGGTTGATTGGCCTCTGGGGGGGCTATCAGTTGGCTTTTAACGGCTGGCCGTTACTGGGTATTTCCGCAATGGGCGCGGCAGGGTTCTGGTGCGCTGTACTGGCTGCTACGATTTTGGCCGCTGTTGGTTTGGTGAGCCTCTTGCTCTGGGTACAAGCCTTGCGCCGACGCTAGGCTTGCCCCAGATTCAGATACTCATTATTTGCGTGGTGGCATGACTGGTGGCCAGCTGCCATCGGCGCGTTTGCAAAAGCGGTAATAGCCAGAGCTTTTAACGTTTTCGGCAATGTTCACCATGTGTATTACGCGGCAGTTGGCATCCTTTTCAGGGTCAGGATAAGGGGTGAGTGTGCCAAAGGCACCTGTGCCAGGATTGCTCCATTTGATCTCTGTGCCATCTTTGGCTTTGAGTGCATCCTGTGCGGCCTGATTGAAAAACTCGGCATCCTGATCCGTAAAACGCGACATGGCCTGATCTGCCATAAATGCCATGTTGGCGGCTTGTGACATGCCGCTACCCAGTAGTGCCAGCGTGATACCGAAGGCGAGAAGGATTTTTTTACGCATAGAAGGACTCCTGGGGGTAACGATATCGTAAGGGTTAGCCGCGTGTACTCGCCTGCCCAGCCACTTCAACCAGCGTTACCGGTGGAAGCTGCTGCCAACCTTCTTTGCGGTGTTCGGCGATAACCGTTGTGAAAACGCCGCCACGAACATAGAACTTGGCGGTCAGACGCATGAAACGGGGCTGCGTCGCTACCACCAGATCGTCCAGAATCCGGTTGGTGACGGCTTCATGAAATGCACCCTCGTCGCGGAAGCTCCACATGTAAAGTTTGAGGCTTTTTAGCTCGACGCAAAGCTGATCCGGTATGTAATCCAGGATTAAAGTGGCAAAGTCTGGCTGTCCGGTTTTAGGACAAAGACATGTAAATTCAGGGATTTCCATGTGAATCGTGAAATCGCGCTGAGGAGTAGGGTTCGGAAAGGTCTCTAGGGACTTGCTCGGTTGGGTGCTCATAGGTGAAAGCTCTTCCGTGTCTGGTTCTCTGTAGCTGATATTATAAGCAGCCTTTACCGGTAGTTCAGCCATATTCTGGGCTGATTACCTAATAACTACGTCCGCTAACGGGCGCATTACGAATTATGCGACTTACCAAGCTTAAACTTGCCGGCTTTAAATCCTTCGTCGATCCGACCAATGTCGAACTTCCTGGCCAATTGATTGGTGTGGTGGGTCCGAACGGCTGCGGCAAATCCAATATTATGGATGCGGTGCGCTGGGTGCTGGGTGAGACCCGGGCCACCGAGCTGCGCGGCGAATCGATGCAGGATGTGATTTTTAATGGCACGACATCCCGCAAGCCGGTGTCACGTGCCAGTGTGGAAATGGTCTTCGACAACACATTGGGACGTGCCGTAGGGCAGTGGTCTCAATATGCGGAGCTTTCGGTAAAGCGTGTGCTGACACGTAATGGTCAGTCTGATTACTTCATCAATAATCTCAAGGTGCGTCGCAAGGATGTGACGGATCTCTTTATGGGTACCGGATTGGGTCCGCGTGCCTACGCTATTATCGGTCAGGGGACCGTTTCCCGGATTATCGAAGCAAAGCCCGAAGAACTGCGGGTTTTTCTGGAAGAAGCCGCCGGTGTTACCCGTTATAAGGAACGTCGCAAGGAAACCGAAGGGCGTCTTTCGGATACCCGTGAGAATCTGGCACGACTGGAAGATATCCGACAGGAATTAGGTACCCAGATTAACCGCCTTGAAAGCCAGGCCGAAGTTGCCGAACGTTACCAGAGTCTTCAGGCTGAACTGATTGGCACCCAGCAGAAGCTGTGGTCGGTAAAGTTGCACGAGGGGCGTACAGATGCGCAGGCATTATCCTCTGGTCTCGCTGCTGCGAAGACCGAGCTGGAGGAAACGGTTGCCCGGCAGCGCAATATTGAAGCAGAGCTAGAAAGTCTGCGGGAAGCTTATTACACAGCCAACGATCTGGTGCAGACGGCGCAGAGTGCCTTCTTTAGCATTAATGCCGAAGTAGCCACCATTGAGGCTGATATTCGTCATCGACAGGAAACCCGTCGTAATCTCGAGGCCCGTTTGCAACAGCTGATGGTGGATCGAGAAAGCTGGAAACAGCGTCAGGTACAAGCTGAAGAAGATCTGGTCCGTTGGACCGAGCTGCAGGAACATGCAGCCATGCGTCTGGCTCAGAATCAGGAGATGTTAGAGCGTGCCCAGGAAGGGTTGCCTGCATTCGAAGATGCCGAACGCGAAGCCCAAGAGCAGGCCAGCCAGTTCCGTGGTGAACTTTCCGGTTTGGAGCAACGTTTGCAGGTGGCACAGGCTAACCGCAGCAATGCCGAGCGTAACCTGGCACGGATTGTCCAGCAGATCGAACGATTACAGCGTGATGAGTCGGCGCTGACGCCGCCGGATGCCGATCAATTACAAACGCTGGCAGAGCAGCGTGAATCGGCTGTCATGGCGCTAGCAGAGTTACAGGAACAGCAGGCGGTTGCTGAAGAAAGTCTGACAACTGCAGAACAGAATTTGCAGGAGTCGACAGAACAGCAGCGCACCTTACAGCAGGAATTCACCCAGACTCAGGCGCGCCATCAGGCATTGAAGCAACTGCAGGAACGTGTGCAGGCCAGTGGCTCGCTGCCAGACTGGTTACGTAAAGCCGGTTTGCAGGATCGTCCCGCCCTCTGGCAGAAGATTCGCGTGACCGGCGGCTGGGAGCTTGCCGTAGAAGCGGTGCTGCGGGATCGTTTGAAAGCAGTCGCCTGTGGTCAGCAGGATTTGCCCGAGCTGGATCGTTGTTTTGCAGAACCGCCATCGTTACGTTTAACCCTGCTGATGCCAGAGACGCATAGCGCTTCGGCAAATGACAGCGCAGATGCATTGATGGCCCAGGTGGAATGTCTGGATGGCCAGATAAAACCGGTGCTGGCTCGCTGGCTCGCCGGTGTGAGAACCGCGCCATCACTAGAAGCAGCACGTGGTCTGCAAAACCAATTGTCACCGGAAGATTGTATTGTCACGCCGCAAGGCCATTTACTGGATCGCTATAGCGTTACCTTCTTTGCGCCGGATGCTGCAGACCATGGTCTATTAGAGCGTCAGCAAGAACTGGAAACAACACAGGCGCGGGTTGACGCACTGGCCATACCGCTAGATGAGGCCAATGCACGTGTAGAAGCTGCTCGCGAATCGCTGCGTGCAACGCGATTAACCCTGGAAGGATTGCGTCAGCAAGCGCAGTCAGCCCAGACAGAACAGAATCGTCATGCCATCGAACATGAAAAACTGGCTCAAGCGGTTCGTCACTACGAAGAACGTGTGCGATCACTCAATGCCGGTCGTGATGAACAACAGTCAGAATTGCTGGCAGAGCAACAACGTCTAGAAGAGCAGAGTGCATTACTGCAAAATCTGGAGTCGGCAGTGGCCGTTGCGCAGAGCTCTTTAAGTGAACGTCTTTCAGTGCGTGAAACGGCCAGTCGGGCGCTGCGTGATGCGCGCGACGCCATGGTTAAGGTTGAGCGAGATGTCCAGGAGGCCGAGTTCTCTTGCAGAGAATGTCAGAGCCGACTGGATGATCTTAGAAACCAGGCGCGACTTTCGGTTGAAGAATGTCGTCGTATTGAAGACAGCACCGTAGAGGCCAAGTCAGCGCTTGAAGGTGCCGACGGCGATGAACTGCGTGAAAAGCTTGAAACTGCACTGGGTCTGCGTACGGAGAAAGAACAGGCCTTAGCCGAAATTCGTGACGCAGCAGAAAGCAAAGCCAGTGAATTGCGTAGCCTGGAAGAAGGCCGGATGCGCATGGAGCAGCAGCTGGAACCGGTACGCGCACGCATTAATGATCATCAATTGAAACACCAAGCCGCCGAATTAGCCGCCGCCCAATACGAAGGACTCTTGATTGAAGCCGGTTGCACACCAGAGCAGATTGAAGTGCTGGTGGCAGGCATTGGCGACGTTAAAGCGGGGCCGTTGCAGGCGACCATTACTCGCGTACAACGTGAGATCGAAGCCATGGGCCCGGTTAACCTAGCGGCGCTGGTTGAATTGAATTCTGCACTTGAGCGTAAAACCTACCTCGATGCACAGTCAGAAGATCTGCTGTTAGCCATGGAAACGCTGGAAAATGCGATCCGTCGTATTGATCGCGAAACACGTACGCTATTGCAGACAACCTTTGATGCGGTCAATCAGCATTTTGGTACCTTGTTCCCGAGCCTATTTGGTGGCGGGGAAGCGCGTCTGATCATGACGGGTGATGAGATTCTTGATGCGGGCGTTCAAGTAATGGCGCAACCACCGGGTAAGAAGAATTCGACGATTCATTTACTGTCAGGTGGTGAGAAAACGTTGACGGCGATTGCGCTCGTCTTCTCGTTGTTCCAATTGAACCCGGCACCATTCTGCTTGCTGGATGAGGTTGATGCGCCACTAGATGATGCCAACACCGTCCGTTTCTGCGAGATGGTGAAGCGTATGTCAGATAAAACCCAGTTCCTCTTCATTAGTCACAATAAGATTGCAATGGAGATGGGTAATCAGTTGGTAGGCGTGACCATGCAAGAATTTGGCGTATCACGTATCGTAGAAGTCGACATGGAAGAAGCGCTACAAATGCGCGAAACGACAGTAGGTTGATTATGAATGAACTGCAACTGAGTCTTTTAGGCCTGGGCTTACTCGCCATCATCCTGGTGGTGCTTTATAACCGTTGGGTTGAGCATAAACACCGCAAATTGAATGCGTCTGAGCCTGCCGAGGTGGTTGTCGAAGCTGTGGAAGAGGGCTTGGGCACGGATCGCCAAGAGCCCGTTTGGAATCACGGGGAGACAGTTGGTGATCAGACCGCTGTGGATTTGCCAGCGGAACCGGTTATTTCAGAATCACCTACAGCGTTGCCCGAACCTATCGCAGCGCTGACCGAAGTAGAGTCGTGGATTGATGCCATTGCAACCCTGCGTTTCTATGAACCGCGTACGGCGGGATCTATTCGCGAAACCCTCAATCAAATGGGTGCAGAGCGTTTTGAGCGTGTGGATTTCTATTCGGGCGATGGTTGGCATGGCGCCGACGTCTTACCCAATTCAGCCATCGTCAGTAATTTGCGGGCGCGTATGCAGTTGGCGTCCAGACGTGGTCCGGTATCACCTGATAACCTCCACGAATGGATGCGCTCTCTCGAAAGTCTGGCTCAAATGCTTTCGGCCGGACTTTCTGTCGAGTCTGAAGCTACCTTGATTGATCGTGCAGCAAATCTCGATGC
>JACCDN011061714.1_pt1 | contig 10285 bp, 11 predicted proteins | sample 7441691 | NCBI WGS metagenome assembly JACCDN01 (sample SAMN15323439, study PRJNA562643) | freshwater metagenome | isolation source: river surface water | place: USA:Blue River Watershed | collected 2017-08-16
AGACCCAAAGCGCGTAGAGCTCACCCTGTACAAAAACATCCCTCACCTTCTCACCCCAGTCATAACTGAAGCCAAGAAAACAATCCTGGCTCTAAAATGGGCGGCCAAAGAAATGGATCGCCGATATGACATCCTTGAATCCGAGTCTGTACGAGACATAAGTTCATATCACAACAATGTATTTAGCAAGAAACCAAAGAAGACTATCATCAACGATGCGGGTGAAGAAGTAGAAGTCGATGCAGATCGTATGCCATACATCGTGATCATCATCGACGAACTCGCGGATATCATGACCGCCTACCCTCGCGAACTCGAGAGTGCAATAGTACGCCTAGCGCAGATGTCCCGAGCTGTCGGTATCCACTTGATTCTCTCCACTCAACGCCCAGAAGTAAATGTCATCACTGGACTCATTAAAGCCAATGTTCCAGCGCGTATCGCCCTTAAAGTTTCTTCTCAAATAGACTCACGAACTATTCTCGACGCCGGTGGTGCGGAAAAACTCCTCGGTGCTGGAGATATGCTGTACTCCTCTGGTGAAGCTCAACCAGAACGACTCCAGAGTGCTTACATTACCGAGGGTGAAGTAAAGAAAGTCGTACAATACCTGGCTGACGCTTATAAGGACGAGATCATGGATGAGATAAATATATCTTCCGGATCAATATCAAATGACAAGAGCATCTTTGAAAGCACGCTCGATGATGATGGGCAAGATGATGATGAGATGTATGAAGAAGCAAGACAATGTGTAATCGAAGCTGGAAAAGCTTCAACTTCATATCTACAGAGAAAACTAAAACTCGGTTACGCTCGTGCTGCCCGCCTCATGGACAAACTCGAAGAACGAGGCGTCATCGGACCCGGAGACGGAGCAAAGCCTCGTGAAGTTCTTGAAAAAATAAACCACGATGAGGCCGGTGGAAACATAATGCCGACTGAGTAGTAAGATGAGTAGCGATGTAAAAAAAATTCTAAAATTTGGGACCCTAGCAGTATTCTTTATATTTATCATCGTGTACGCTTTTTTCCGATCTAAAGATTTAATCTTTGGCATAAAAATCAAGGATGTAAATTTGATTGACGGTACAAGTACTACTGAAAGTGTGACTCATATCTCCGGGAACGCCAGAAATGCCATCCATTTATTCTTAAATGGCCGCGAAATATCTATAGATCAAAAGGGAAATTTTGAAGAGACAATTGCCCTTCTCCCGGGGTATAATGTAGTAAGTATCGTGGGTACAGACAAATTTGGCAATAGCGACCTTAAGATTTATCAATTAACTTATTCCCGAGAGGAACCACAATAAAAATATGAAGAAAAAAGTAGAGAAAGCAAAAAAAACAACTGGTGGCGATGGAGCAAATATATTAGAAGATGCTTTGAAGTCTATCCAAACTAAATTTGGTGAAGGATCCATCATGAAGTTTGGTGATGCTCCAAAAGTTGATATAAATGTAATTCCAACAGGATCTATTGGGCTCGATATGGCACTCGGAGTTGGTGGTATCCCTAGGGGACGCATTATTGAAATATTTGGGCCAGAATCTTCTGGTAAGACTACCCTATCACTCCACATCGTAGCTGAAGCACAGAAAAAAGGTGGAGTCTGTGCCTATGTAGACGCTGAACACGCCATGGACCCGGAGTACACCAAAAAACTCGGAGTAAACATCCAAGAACTTTTAATTTCTCAACCAGACAATGGTGAGCAAGCCCTCGAAATAGTTGAAAGCCTAGTCCGCACTGGAAAAATCGATGTCATCGTCGTCGACTCTGTCGCCGCCCTTACTCCCCGCGACGAAATCGAAGGTGACATGGGTGCTCACCATGTCGGCAAGCAAGCTCGCCTCATGTCTCAAGCACTACGCAAGCTGACCGCAATCGTTGCTCGATCTAAAACTGTAGTTATCTTTATCAACCAGATTCGCATGCAGATCGGAGTCATGTTTGGAAATCCTGAGACCACCCCAGGAGGTAAGGCTCTGAAATTCTACACTTCTGTTCGCCTCGACATCCGCCGCATTGCTCAAATTAAAAAAGGAGAGGATGTGGTCGGTGGAAGAACTAGAGTCAAAGTAGTTAAAAACAAAGTCGCCGCTCCATTTAAACAAACTGAATTCGACATCATCTACGGCGAAGGTATCTCTCGTGAAGGAGAACTCATGGCTCTCGGTGAAAAACTAGGATTGATTGAAAAGTCCGGTGCTTCTTATTCTTACAAAGGGAAAGATGGTGAAAAGATGCCGATGGGACGAGGCTATGACGCTACCCGTACATGGCTCAAGGACAAAGATAACGCCAAGATAGCTAAGGAGCTCGAAAAAGCTGTCCGTGGGCGATTTGGAGAGATCCAGGTGGCTTCCTCTCCGGAATAGTCTCTTTTTTGCAAATATCTATAAATCTGCTAGTATATTTCGTATGTCACAACTTCAATACAATGAAATCCGAGAGAAGAAGATCATTATTTATGATGATGAGCCAGCTGAAGTAGTAGAGTCTCATGTCGCCCGAACTCAGCAAAGAAAGCCTCAAAACCAGGTGAAACTAAAGAGTTTGATCTCTGGCAAGACCATCGCGGCTACTTTTCATGTCTCAGACTCTGCCGACGAAGCCGATATAGAGAAGCGAGAAATCAAATACTTATACAGTAATCGAGGTGAATACTGGTTTTCTGATATGGATGACCCTAAAAATAGATTCCAATTATCCGCAGACCTGATTGGTGATGCTGGAAAATTCTTTAAAGAGAACTCCCCTGTCACTGCCCTAGTTTGGACAAATGAAGATGATGAGGAAAAAGTTATTAAGATAACTTTACCAATCAAAATACAATTCAAAGTCAAAGAAGCTCCACCTGCTGTACGCGGTGATACTTCCAAGGGTGGCAACAAAGTCATCACCCTCGAGAATGGTTCTACAGTCACAGCACCTATGTTCGTAAACGAAGGCGACACTGTCGTCATCAACACTGAAACTGGAGAGTATATCGAGCGAATATAAACCCCCTCTGGCGCTAAAGCGCCAGCTCCCCCTTCACAGGGGGAGCAAAAATATACCAACAAAAAAAACGGAAGCATGGCTTCCGTTTTTTTTGTTTTTCCTCCCCTGCGAAGGGGAGGTTAGGTGGGGTGAATCCTACTTAGCTACGAATGGAAGGAGTCCTAGGAATCGAGCTTGCTTGACTGCTTGAGTCAGAGCTCGTTGATTCTTGGATGTGACTCCAGTTCGGCGGTGATTCATGATCTTGCCGTTAGGATTAAGAAACTTTTTTAGAATTTCTATATCCTTGTAGTCTATGTATTTTATATTGTTTGCTGAAAAATAATCTTGTTTCATAATGCTTTTGATTTTGCTAAATCACGTCGCACGAGTCGACTAGGTGCGACGCTTTTCTAATTAAAAAGGTATGTCTTCTGGGTTGATATCTTCTTCTGGGTATTCGATTGAATCTCCATCACTAGATGTATTCTGAGATGTTGGACCACTACTTGCCCCTCCGTCAGTGCCACCGGATGGTGCAGCACCTCCTCTTGGACCGAATTGAGTTCGATCAGCGATGATCTCAGTACGATATTTCTTTTCTCCGCTAGTCTTGTCATCCCAACTTCGAGTCTGCATTCTACCTTCTACCAAGATAGAGCTACCCTTCTTCATGTATTGAGCTACAGTCTCTGCTTGTCGTCCGAAGACCACTACATTGTGATAATCGGCAGACTCTTGGCGAGCGCCGTTCTTGTCTTTCCAAACTCGGTTAGTAGCGAGAGAAAAAGAACAAACTTTGATTCCAGAAGGAAGAGACTTCAACTCTGGATCACGAGTAAGATTTCCTATGACGATTGCTTTGTTTAAGTACATATTGTTTTTATGTTTAATCCCTCGCTTGTCGCTTGGGAAAGCTAATAATTAAGCTACTGATGCAAGTGCGTCGATCTCTTTGTCGATCTCTTCTTTATTTATTTCTACTGGAACTTCATTCTCACCTTCCTTTTTAGCAGTGTAAGGCTTTCGGCGAGCCATGTCTCGAGGGACATATCGTTTGGTAGCCATAGTATTTTCTCGAACAGTCTTGGTGATCAAGAAACGGATAATATTTGGATCAAGGTCAAACTTGGCCTTGAGTCCTCCGATCTTGTCTGTTTCCATCTCAAACTTAACCCAACCAAAGTAGGCGGTGTTAAATTTGTGACGAATATTCGACACTACTTTTACCATCTGGTAAGCCAAAGGAATAGACTTTGGCATTTCATCAGAGATGAGTTCGCCTCCAAATGTTGCGATAACATCTTTCATGTTGCCATAAGTTTCCCCGACTCGACCTTCTTCGATAGTTGGTACCAACAGGTAACCTACTTCGTACACTTGGGTATTCTTACCCAAAACTTCCTCACTTACTGTCTCTTTAGCCATATTTTTAGCGCTCTAAAGCGCATTCTTATACTTTATAATTAAATCTCATTATGGACCTGTGTGAACTGGAGTCAGTGCCAGTTCAAATGAGACATGTTGATATTAACAATAATTTTACGAAATGTCTAGAGCACGATTCCAAAGACCCGCTTGGCATTTTCTAGAATTTGAGCGGCTACTTCTTGCTCTGGTAGGCCTTTTATTTCAGCAATTTTTTTGACTACTTCACTTACAAAGACGGGCTCATTGCGCTTGCCACGGTACGGTACTGGAGATACATACGGAGCGTCAGTCTCAGTCATAATCATATCCAAGGGCACCCCCTGGATGATTTTTACATAGTCAGAACCGGAACCGTCCTTTTTGGGTGGATAAGTAATGGCCCCAGTAAACGATAATGTAAAGCCAAAATCCAAATATGCCTTGGCTTCCTCCATGCCACCAGCAAAAAAATGCACATCGCCACGAACTTTAGCGTGAGTTTTTAAAATTTCGAGTGCATCCATGTATGGATTCTTGGATGAATCCGCAGGATTCGCCCGAATGTGAAGCATGAGGGGTTTGTTGAATTCATTCGCAAGTTCAATTTGTGAGATAAAAGCTTCGCGTTGTTTTTGGATAGAGTCTTCGTCTAAGCGATAGTAGTCGAGCCCGCACTCACCGATGCCAACAACTTTCGGATTTTTTAAAAGTTCTCTGTACGCATCCTTATCAAAAACTTCCCCACGCGATGTAAAACCCTTCCCGGCTTCTTCGCCAAGTTCTTTAGTATCGTGAAATGAAGCTCCAGTATGAATCGGATGAAGCCCTATGATTGCATAGCAGTTTTCAAACTGCTCTGTCATCTCGACTGCTTTTTTAGCAGTGTCTATCTGAGTACCAACATTAATCACAATAGTTCCGGACTCTTCTGCCCGCTTCATCACCTCTGCTCGATCAGCATCAAAAGCTACAAAATTTACATGAGAATGTATGTCGATGTATTTCATAATTTTAGTATTATAACATGGGATAATCACCACCCCGTCTCGGGAGTACCCGAGCCACCCCTCCTCCGCAAGGAGGGGAATTAAAAATGCGTTTTAATTTTTGAAATCACCGACAAAATATTTTCTTTTTTAATTTCTTTATTAGTCAATCTTAAAATCTTTAAATTCATGCCTTTTAGAAATTCATCGCGTACTTTATCATATTCTTTAGCTTCCATTGTGTTGTGTGCTTCACCATCAAGTTCAATCACTAGCTTCTTTGTTGGACAATAAAAATCTACAATATACCCACCGATACTATGCTGGCGTCTAAACTTTACTCCCAAACTAGAATTTTTTAAGTAGCCCCATAATAATATTTCTTCTGGGGTGCTGTGATTTCGAAGATCTTTTCTTCGTTCAAATAATACTTTTAAATTATGAATAGTTTTCATAGTTTATTAGCACTAGCTCCCCTCCTTGCGGAGGAGGGAGTTGGGGGTGGTGATTATTCCCTTCTTAAGAAAAGCGGAACTTCTGGCTTTTTATTTTCCTTCAGTAAGTTTAATATTTTCTCTGCAGTCTCCGGCATCACAGGCAAAAGCATATTGGCGATGATATATAAGTCCGTGCATAAGTCTGCCACAATGTCTTTCGCGACCCCCTCGTCTGTTTTAAATAATTTGTACGGTTCTTTTTCTTGGATAGTTTTATCAGCAGTTTGAATTTTTTCCCAAATCTTATCCATATACTTTTTAATATCAAAATTCTCAAGATGCTCGTCTTCGTATTTCACATCTGAAGCCAGGTGTGAAACTTCATATTTTTCAGACATAGTTAACACTCGAGAAACTAAATTCCCCAAACCGTTCGCCAGTCCTGAGTTATACGCATCTTTAAATCGTTCCATAGTAAACGGTGAATCTTCAAATGAAGATATTTCCCGAAGTAAGAAATACCGCAGCGCATCGGTGCCATAAGCCTCTACTACTTCCCTAGGATCGACACCATTGCCCAAACTTTTCGACATACGAATACCCTTATCTCCAGTTATAAAACCATTGACCACTATCTGGTGAGACAACGAAACTCCGCAAGCCATGAGCATGGCCTGCCACATCGCACCCTGGAAACGAGTATTGTCTTTGCCGCAATACTGCGTCGGAGTACCATTTACCCAGTATTTCTCAAAATCACCATTATTTTCTAACCAACCCAAAGTATTGATGTAGTTCGTCAGCGCATCAAACCAGACATACATGACATGCTCACTATCCCCCGGCACTGGAATACCCCAAGGCATTTTTTCTTTTTTACGAGAAATGGAAAAATCCTGAAGCCCACTCTCTACGAATTTCTTAATCTCATGCATTCGAAAATCCGGGACGATAAAGTTTGGATTTTTCTCGTAAAGTTCTAAAAGCGGCTTTTGAAATTCTGAGTATTTAAAGAAATAATTTTCTTCACTGATTAGTTCAAGGGCTCTGCCTGGATGCACCAAGCAAGTGCCGTCTTCCCCTAATTCACTATCAGTCTTTTCAGATTCACAACCGACGCAATACTTGGCTTCATAATTTTTTTTGTAAATATAACCGTTCTCCGCCACCCGTCTCCAAAATTCTTGAGCTCCAGCCTCGTGGTTTTTATCAGTAGTGCGAATAAAATGTACATCGGAAGATAACCCAAAGATTTGCAGTTGTTCTTTGAAGACAATAAAGTTTTGATCGACAAACTCTTGAGGCTCTAAACCTTTTAGGCTAGCTCCTTCGTAGATCTTCATGCCGTGCTCATCAGTACCAGTATTGAAAAAGACATCGTAGCCCACGAGTTTTTTATAGCGAGCAATTGTATCTGCTCGCACAAATTCAAGTGCATGCCCCATATGCAGTGGTGCATTCACATAAGGTAATGTCGTAGTAATGTAAAAATTATTTTTGGTCATAAATAGAAGTTCTTGAAAATACTTTGCGTTTTTCCATATCACTCATAAGCTCCATGACAAATACTGCCACTGGGATAGCTAAGACTATTCCCCATAGTCCACCGAGCTCAAAACCAATCAACACTGCCAGAATCACGACGAGCGGAGACAACCCGACGACCTTATTGATTATAATCGGTTGAAACAAAAATACTTCAAGTTGATGAATAACTATATAGACCAAAGTGACCAAGAGTGCACTCGAGAGTCCACCTGAGATATAAGAAAACGAAACTGCTGGGACTAATGCCAAGAGTACTCCGTATGGCACGAATTCCATGAGTCCCGCAATAATAGCGAGTAACAATGCATACTTAATTCCCAAAAGAGTGAGAGTGATGTAAATCAAGACTGCAATTAAAAAAGCAATCATGAGTTGACCCTTCATCCAAAGTGCGATTTTTCTTCGAGATCTATTCCACAAATCGACAGCATAGTCTTCGTATTCAAGCGGGATGATGACTCGCAAAAAGTTTTCAATTCCCTTTTCTTGGACTGATAAGTAAAAGGAAATGATAACTATCAAGATAACATTGAAAATACTTCCGAAGGCCACCGAGAGAGTTTGAAGAAATCCAGTCGAAATATTCGCTAGAAAAGCTTTCGAAGAGTCGATCAAGTGGGCGATGGAGAAACCATCCCCCGACAAGGATGCAATGATGTCTTTAGCTCCAGCGAAGGCTTCGTTTTGGAAGTAATGCACAAAAGGTGAATTTGGAAAATACGAAGCGAGTAGGGTTGAAAAATTATAAACTTCATTGATGAAAAGCGGTGCAAAGAAGTAAAACATTCCTGCAAAAGCAAGCGCTGAAAGTATGTAGATGATAGCCACCCCAAAAACTCGATTGATGTGTAATTTCTTGAAAAAAGGTATGGCTTCTTCAACGAAAGAAGCGATGACTATAGAAGTGAGTATCACCAACATCAAATCTCGGAGATACCAAATCAAGAAAAAACCAACTGCGACTAGGAAAAATCGGATCATAGTGCCAGTGGTTACGGAAAAGTCAGTTTCGCCTTGGTTTTGAGACATACGAGTATAATATCACAAAACCCTTATTTTGAGGACTATCTTAGAATTTAAGGACTTTCTCGAAGTCTTTATCACTCTTGTATGGACCAATTAGCGCCAAGTTTAGCTTTTCGTCTTTAAAAATTTCATTTGCTAGTTTTTGGATGTCACCCGCTGTTACTTTGCGAATTTGTTCTGCCCTATCATCAGGAGAGATAATTTTTTTCTTCAAAAGTTCTTGTCCACCATAAAAAAGAGCAATGTCGTCGCTCGACTCGAGAGATAATTTCATATTCCCTATCAAGTACTCTTTGGTTTTATTTAACTCTTCCGCACTGATTTCATAAGTTTTTAATTTCCTGCACTCTTCGAGTACTGCTTCGAGTACTTCCTTGATTCTTTTTTCATCCACCCCAGCAGAAATTTGAAGAAATCCATGATCAGTCGAAGAGTCACTATAAGCACGGACATAGTATCCTACTCCGAGTTCTTCTCGCACCCGTTGAAACAAACGAGAGCTCATACCGGAACCTAAAACTCCAGCCAATACTTCGAGAGTAGGGTTTGATTTATGAAACATATCAAAAGTTCGCACTGCGAGTACAAAGTGGGCCTGGTCAGTCTTTTTAAACTTTAATAAAACTTTTGGCTTGGATTGAACTTCTTTAACTTTTACTTTGCTAGACTTTTTTGTGTTTTTAATAGCCCCAAAAATTTTATTTATTTCTTTGAGTACTTCTTTCTCGGTCACATGCCCCGCCACCACTATGGTAGTAGCCTTTGGCACATAGTGCTCTTTTTTATATTGCACAAAATCCTTACGACTCATATCGGTAATATTTTTTTTCTCACCTGTAATTTTCCAACCTGCTGGCTGATCTCCGTAGAGAAGTTCCCCGATTAAGTCTTGCACATGGCGAGGCAACATATCCGCATACATATTTATCTCATCTATCACTACTCCCTTTTCTTTTTCTATTTCAGCTTCTGGGAAAGTAGAGTTCAGATAAACATCTGAAACGATATCTAAAATTTGCTTGAAATGTTTAGCATCACTTTTGGCAAAATACCCAGTGTACTCCTGAGAGGTAAAAGCATTTGACTCACTACCTAGGGCATCAAACTCTTTGGCGATATCGATCGGTTTCGGACGCTTGAGTGTTCCTTTAAAACACATATGCTCTAAAAAGTGGGATATACCGTTGATCCGCTTGGTTTCGTATTTACTGCCTGTTTCCACCAATACCAGCACCGTCACCGTCGGATTATCCTTCATCGGTACGGTAACTACCCGTAGGCCATTCTTTAATGTCTTTTTTGAAAATTTCATATTTAATTAATTTAATCTAGATTTAATATAAGAAACGAGCTCCGTTACTTTCACTCTCTCTTGTGCACCAGTATCTCTATCACGGACTGTGACAGTGTCTTTAAATTCTGCATTTTCTTCGCCAAGAGTTTCAAAATCTATTACTATACAAAATGGAGTACCGATTTCGTCTTGTCTTCGGTATCGTTTACCGATGTTGCCATTGTCATCCCATGCAACAGGTTGTACTTCTTCATTGAGCATTTCAAAAACTTCTTTAGCTTTTTCTACCAATGCCGGTTTGTTTTTAAGAAGAGGAAATACTGCTGCTTTTATAGGGGCAATACTTGGTTTTATTTTTAGATACACACGAGTATCTTCACCTTGACCATCTTCTCTGTATGCATCACACAAAACTGCAAAAAAGAGACGACCCACTCCACCTGATGACTCAATAATGTGAGGAATAAACTTTTCATTTGTTTCTTGATCCAAGTAATTCAATTCCTTCCCAGAACCTTTTGAATGCTGAGTTAAATCATAGTTTCCACGAGCATGAATACCTTCCATCTCATCAAAACCCCAAGGATAGTTGTAC
>JACCDN010537075.1_pt1 | contig 10283 bp, 8 predicted proteins | sample 7441691 | NCBI WGS metagenome assembly JACCDN01 (sample SAMN15323439, study PRJNA562643) | freshwater metagenome | isolation source: river surface water | place: USA:Blue River Watershed | collected 2017-08-16
AGAACTCGTGCAAAGTTTGCAAAAAATAATTAAGACAGTACAAGCTTCACCAGAAGAAGAAGTTGCTAATCTAAACATTGATCTTTTCTGGATCTAATGTAATTTTTACCTGGAAAAATAAATAATCATCTTCTTTATCTAATCATTAAAACACTAATGGTTTTAACAGGATGGGTGAGCTTGTTATCCTGTGGGTAAAATATTGATGCCATACTTTACCAAATCAATCTAATAAAAAATCCGGTTCAGCACTAGATTGAGTTTAACAAAAAACAACTGCTGAATTATTCAGCAAAAAATCGGAGGACTTATGAAATCTCTTATCTCAAAAACTGTTGCTACTGTATCTCTTGTATCAATGTTATCAACATCGGTTTTTGCCAACCAAACTTTGTCAAAAATTATTAACGATGCCCAAAATGGCGTAAAGTCAGAGGTCGTTTACAAAAATTTATCTCAGGCACTTGTTGATGGTACTGTTAAGGCGCAAGATATCCAGGAATATTTACAAGAAAATATTTCAGCAAGGGATTATCAAGAACTTAATCAAGCCATTGAATCTAAGGACTATTCAAACCTAGCATCTGCTTTATCAAATGTTGGTGGCGCAGAATACAGATATTCAGCTTGTCGTAGTGCCGCAGCGGTATCCATCGTTGTTGGTGGAGTTGCTGCTGCTGCGATGTTAGCAGCTTCTCTCACACTTTATACACCAAATGAGTATGAAACTGAGCTGCCAAATAACCTTAAAAAGAATATTGATTATTACCAAATACAAATTGATGCATTTAAGGCCGCAGGACTTCCTGATACTAACTATGTTGTAAGAGATAAGATTCTTGCACTAGAGTCAGCCCGCAAAGATTATGACGACGCTATTGCGGATCTAAAAAGTATGGAAGGTAATGCTGAGAAAAAGTCAAAAGTTTACAAAGCTGGTTTAATTACTCTTGGAATTACCGGAACTGTATTACTATCAACTGAAATCTTTTGTAAGGGTCTTTAAAAATTAGAATAAAAATGCCAGGCTTCGGCTTGGCATTTTTATTTTTTCACACTTAAATTTTTATGTTCAATCATGCCTTTAAAGATACGATTCATCGCAGAGATCACCTGCTGTTTTTTATATTCTTGATGAGAAGCTTCTCCTTGAGTATTTTCCCTATAAGCATCTTGGTCCACAATTTGAATTTCATAAGGATAAAAGAACCTAATATCTCTAGCGACTAAAGAGACGTCCATATTAATCACTCGACGTGCTAGATCGTTTTCTTCTGGATTAAAATTTTTTGCAACTTTTCTTAGTTCATTAAATTCTGCCAAAAAAGGATTTTTATATTCAATTAACTGCCTGCAAGTAAATTGAATCGACTGATAAGTTTTTGAAGTAAACTTATTATCGACATTTGACTGCCCACCTTGCCCACAATCACGAATTTCACGTTCCATTGCATTTAAAAATCGTTCTTCTGAAAGGTTGTTTCGAATCGCCATCTTAACTAATTTTTGGTGGTGTTCTTTAAATTTTATCAAGTCTATCATCGTATTAATTGCACGCGAAGGCTTATTGTTATGTGGAATAACGATATTATTTTCAATTAAATATTTTACAACTTGTAATGTTTCAAATCTGGTATGAGTAATAAATCGCACACCAACTCGATCAAATAATTCTTCAGCAACATTTTCAGCTTTATGTAGGAGCTTTATAATAATACTATCGCGCGTTTTTTTCGATTTTGTTTCAAAATCAATTAAAGGGACTGCAGCGCTTGAATTTTTTCCCAAAAAAAGGGCATTATTTTCATCGCGAAATATGTGCCGATAGAAGCGATCAAAAATTTGCGTCTGAACTATTTTAAAGTAATTAGAGCGAAGATCCTTATCTGTATGAACAATTGTGTGCATGACTTTTAAAATGGCTTCGGCCCAAAGACGCTCTTCTTTTTTGTCACTGGCTTCTGAGTCTGTTGTTGCCATTAAAAACAACTGCCCAATATCCGAAATCATGTATAGCGAATTCGGGACTTTAAGATCTAACCCATCAGGATTACCCTCTTTTAAAAAATATCGCTTAATAAATTGCAAGGCTTCATGAAAATTTCCAAACAGCTCTGCCTTATTAACTGGATCTGCTGGATCTAGGCCATATCCGTTAAGGAATTGATAAACTTGATCGATAGAGGACATAGGTCCAAGAAACGTCTTCGAATCAAGTGCGGAGCGCCCACTTACGACAACTTCAATTGAGTCCCAATCGAACATATATTTTGATAAATAACTCGGTCTTTCCATTTGTAACCTTTGTGCATTCAAGGCTATGATTATTATCCTATGGAGAAAGAAAATAAACCATCATTAAAAAATCCGGACGTTCTTTTCCTATCTTTTTTTGGAGTAGGATTTATTAAATATGCGCCAGGAACATTTGGCACACTTGCGGCCATGCCTTTACTATATCTTCTTGGTCAATTTAATCCACCCTTTTTTATTTTCATACCTTTTCTTCTTATTTTTACTTTTATTAGCTGTTACATTGCTGAGATCACGCAAAAAAAATATTCCCTCCATGATCCCCAATGGATTGTGATCGATGAAGTCATTGGAATGAGCATGACTTGGTTGTTTTTCAGAGACAATAATCTCTTACATCTTGCAATTGCTTTTGTACTTTTCAGGATTTTTGATATCATTAAAATCTGGCCGGCTTCATTTTTTGATAAAAAGGTTGAGCATGGTGCAGGCACTATTCTCGACGATGTTGTCAGTGGTGTTTACGCAGGACTCGTGACTCTCTTGGTCATTAAATTTCTCTGAATATTTTCACAATTACGCTTGACTTACGCACAACTTACGCAAATAATAAATTAAGTTTCAACTTCGTCTTGGTCAAAAGCCGATTTCCTGAGAAAAAAACTCTAGTAATCATAGGCTTTTAATTATTAAATTACAGGATAAAAGTTTGCTTACTACACAACAACAAAAACTTGTTCGACATACCGGAGGAAGATCTTATGGAACGTGAAAAAATGGCCCCATCAAATGAAAAATTAAAGGCACTAGACCTTGCCCTTTCTGCAATTGAGAAGCAATTCGGAAAAGGTGCAATTATGAAATTTGATAGCAAAAATGCACAAGAAAAAATTGCGGTTATCCCTACTGGCTGTTTAAGCTTAGATCTTGCCCTTGGTGTTGGTGGTATCCCTCAAGGAAGAATCATTGAAATTTATGGACCTGAGTCATCTGGTAAAACGACTCTTACTCTACATATTGCAGCTGAATGCCAAAAACAAGGCGGAACAGTTGCTTTCGTTGATGCTGAACATGCGTTAGACGTAACCTATGCAGCGAAACTTGGAGTAGACATTCCAAATACTCTTATCTCTCAACCGGACAGCGGTGAGCAGGCTTTGGAAATTACCGACATGCTCGTTAGATCTGGCGCAGTTAATCTTCTTATTGTTGACTCGGTTGCGGCGCTAACTCCAAAGGCAGAACTTGAAGGCGAAATGGGTGATTCACACATGGGACTCCAAGCAAGACTTATGTCACAAGCTTTAAGAAAACTTACTGGATCAATTTCTCGTTCAAACTGTACAGTCATCTTCATTAACCAACTTCGTATGAAAATTGGTGTTATGTTTGGTAACCCAGAAACAACTACTGGTGGAAACGCACTTAAGTTTTATTCTTCAGTTCGTTTAGACATCAGAAAAACTGCTTCAATTAAAGATGGCGAAGAACACATTGGAAATAGAGCAAAAGTTAAAGTTGTTAAAAACAAGGTCGCACCTCCATTTAGAGAAGCTGAGTTCGACATCATGTACGGGCAAGGAATTTCAAAAATTGGTGACGTCCTAGACCTTGGAGTAAATGACGGAATCGTTGAAAAGGCTGGAGCTTGGTTCTCTTACAATAATACTAAAATTGGACAAGGAAGAGAAAACTCTAAGCAATACCTTGAGCAAAATCCAGAAATCGCAAACGAAATCAAAAACAAGATTCTTGTTAAGCATGGGCTTGCTGGTGGAATTGCAACTTCAGTTGATATGGCGACAGGTGAAATTGTTGAAGAAGTAGAAAAAACTAAAAAATCTAAAAAGAATCTACAGTAGTTTTAAATTTCATAGGCCCTACTTGAACGAACCCTTATGAATATAAGGCCAGTAAAAGTAGGGCCTTCTTGTTTCAAACTTTCCTGCAAAAGTATGAAGATAACGCTGTAGATGTCTGATTAGGAGATTGTGTATGAATGAAGAAAATCGCGCCTACAGTTATGCCGTAAAGCTCTTAACCGGTCGAGATTACTCTGAAGTAAAATTAAGAGAGAAACTCGTTCAAAAAAAATATTCCCAAGAAACTATCGAAAAAGTTGTTGCTGAACTCCATACAAGAAAATTTATTCGCGAAGAAAGCTATCTGGAAGCTAGAATTAAAGCTTTTATGAATAAAGGTTATTCCCAAAAATATATTTTGCAAAAATTAACAATGGAAAGCGATTCTATCAACATGGCATTAATCGAAGAAGTTTTCCTTGAAAATCAAATAACGGAAGAAGATCAAGTTAGAAAGCTAATTCAAAAAAAATGCCCAAAAGAATTTTCCGCGAATTACGCAGAAAAACAAAAGCAGACACAAAAAGTATTTCGCTATGCTTTTTCTAAAGGACATAGTCCTGAAAACATTTTTAAAAAATTAAAACTAACTTCCGAGGATAGTATTTAATAGCCGTAAGATCCACCAGCGATATTTCCCCAATCTTGATTTTCGCTATAGTCTGGACTTTTTTTGGCTTCTCTGAGAGATCTTGGAATAGTTCTTAAACCTTCGTCTCTACATGAAGTAAATGTAAAAATCTTAGATTTTGAATAATCCAATTGTATTTTTAGCGAAGACACCACGGTGTTATTTTTTAATTCTTGAATTAAATTAAACTCAGAAACTTTAGGATCCCATCGCTCAAGTTTAATTTCGCCCGATTGATTACCTGTAATTGTTCGCATCGCTGGTATGTAAAGTTCAGATACTGATTCAGTTTTTACACGATTAATACCATTAAGTTTAAAATTTAATTTAATCCCTTTTATTGAAGTAAAAGAACCAGTTTTAACTTTACTCTCGAAAGAATCAAAAATCCCAGTTGCATTTGGATTACTATATTCAATTACAACAGAAGCCTCAGATAAATTTTTTGATAAATCAGCGTTACGCTTACATGTAAACTTATAAGTATCTGCCAAGGCCGATGTTGAAAGTAAACTTGTAATTACAGAAAATCCAAATAATGCTTTTTTCATATATACCTCTTTAAATTGTTTAACGTCCAATTGCAGTATCTTTAATGCTCTTTGGGATTTGTTTTAAACCTGTGTCTGTACATTCAGAAAAATCAATGTCCACAATCTGTCCATCATCAAGAAACCTAACAGACATTGTCGTTCGAAGATCACTTGGGTACTTCATAGAAAAATTTTTTAATTTTTGAGAAAGATTAATGGTCATTCTATTTTCTGTTGTAGGATACAAAGCAACTGTTTTGAGAACTCCTGACCTATTCCCTAAAGAGGTGATTAAATCAGATAAAACGGTTGAGTTGGGGTTGATGCTTTTGAACTGCTTAAAACGATTTGATTTAGTCGTATAAGTAAGCTTTAATTGGGTCAGAATTGAAGATTTTGTACGAAAGGATTCAAAAATACCAAATTGAGATGATTCAGTGTAGAAGAGAACTACATCAGCAGATTTCATATTTCCAATTCCTAAATCACTAGCTGACAAGTGACAATGAACCTGATTATCGTCGGCGAATATAGAATGAGATAAAAGCACTAAAAGCATTATAAAAAAGATATTTCGCACTCTAACCTCTGTAGTTAATAATTTGTTGCATTATATAAAAATCAAAATTTTTTAGGGGAAACCCTGTAAATTTTAGCACTATCCAAATTACAGGGTGAAGATTACTAATATGTAATCAATCAGGTACCCCAAAATCGCAGATATTCTCTTCATTGAAAAAATAAATGCTTAACGATAGAATGATCCTGCCGCAATCGATGACTAATCTAAGGAAAAATTATGTCTAAAATTCAAAATTTAAGTGGGCAACAAATTAGAGAAAAATTCGCAAATTTTTTTCAAAAAAATGGCCATGATAAACATGCTTCAAGTTCACTTATTCCACATAACGACAAAACTCTGTTGTTTGCCAATGCCGGAATGAATCAGTTTAAGGATTATTTTACAGGCAAAGATACACCAAAAAATCGCCGTGCCGTCACTATTCAAAAATGTGTACGCGCTGGAGGTAAGCATAATGACCTAGAAAATGTAGGACATACTCCTCGCCACCATACTTTTTTTGAAATGCTAGGAAATTTCTCTTTTGGTGACTATTTTAAAGAAGATGCAATCCGGATGGCTTGGGATTTTCTAACCAAAGAACTTGGAATTCCAGAATCAAAACTCACAGTCACTGTTCATTATTCAGATGCCGAAGCCAGAAAAATTTGGAACGAGAAAATTGGACTTCCACAAGAGAGAATTATTGATAAGGGCGATAAAGATAACTTTTGGGAAATGGGAGAATATGGGCCGTGTGGTCCTTGTTCTGAAATCTTTTTTGATCATGGCGAAAAATACGCTACTCCAAATTTCAAGCCAGTGACACCTGGAGATTATTTAGAGGATGAATCTCGCTATATCGAAATCTGGAATTTAGTGTTTATGCAATTTGAAAAAACGCCAGAAGGAAAATTTAATCTACCAAAACCTTCAATTGATACTGGAGCGGGCCTTGAGCGCGTTTCGGCGGCAATCCAAAATTGTTACAACAACTACGACACCGATATTTTTGTTCCTATAATGAGAAAAATTGAAGAGATCACTGGAAAAAAATATTCTGATGAAACAAATAAAGCTGCATTTAGAGTTGTGGCCGACCATATTCGCGCCTGTACAATGCTAATCACCGATGGAGTTATTCCTTCCAACGAAGGACGTGGATATGTTCTACGTCGTATTATTCGTCGCGCGGTTAAATATTTAAGTGAATTAGGTGCTAGCACCGTTAGCTTTTATAAAATTGTGCCCGCAGTTTTTGAGTCTTTGGGGCAAGAATATCCAGAGAATATGAAAAATGCTGAGCTTGCAGAAAAATTCTTAGAATTAGAGGAAAGAAAATTTAGAGAAACTTTAGAAAATGGTCTTAAATTTTTTAATGAAGCTCTTTCTCACTCTGTTAAAAATGGAACTCTCGACGGTGCAGCAGCTTTTAAACTTTATGATACATATGGCTTCCCTGCTGACTTAACAGAAATATATCTTGCAGATAAAGGATTAAAGCTTGATCATGCAGGATTTGAAAAATCAATGAATGAACAAAAGGAGCAATCAAGAAAATCCTGGAAGGGTGCTCTTGACATGTCTGACAAAGTTTTTTTTGCGATCAAAGAAAAATTTGGAGCTACAAAATTTACTGGATACGACTCACTAACAGCTAATGCAAAACTTATTGCGGTTGAAAAACTAGGTGATCAGCTTGGACTTGTTTTCGATACAACTCCTTTTTATGGTGAAAGTGGAGGTCAAGCCGGTGACATCGGAGTAATCACAGATGGTAAAAATATTCTAGCGCACATTGATGATACTCAAAAACCAGTAGATGGTATTCACGTTCATTTATCAAAAGACGCTGATCACCTTGAAATCGGTAAATCATACACGATAAAAGTCGACGAACGCACAAGAAAACTGACAATGAGAAATCACTCAGCCACTCACTTACTGCAAGCAGCACTTATTAAAGTTTTAGGCACACATGTAAAACAATCGGGGTCAAGTGTTGATTCAACCCGTCTGCGTTTTGACTTCACTCACCTGCAAGCAGTAACCAAAGAAGAGCTTTCAAAAGTTGAAGACCTCGTAAATGCAGAAGTTCAAAAAGCAAATCACGTTGAAGCCGCAATTATGAGTATGAACGATGCCCATAAAAAGGGGGCCATGGCACTATTTGGTGAAAAATATGGGAATGAAGTGCGCGTCCTTACCATGGGAGACTTTTCGGTTGAGCTTTGTGGAGGAACTCACGTTCACAACACAGGTGATATCGGATTGTTTACAATTCTATCTGAATCATCTCTTGCAACCGGAATTCGGCGTATTGAAGCGACTACAAGTGAAAATGCTATTAATTTTTTAACTTCAAGATCTAATCTCCTTAAAAAAATTGAAACCCTCGTTGGTGATAAAGAAGAACGTGCATTTGCCAAATTAGAAAATGTATACGCTGATCTCAAAGTAAAACAAAAAGAGATTGAACATTTAAAAGATAAACTGCAAGCGGTTGAGTCGCTGGATCTTTTTAAGAACATTGAAAAGCATAACGGTAATGAGTACTGTTTTGCCAAAGCAAGTACAGAGTCAGACCTAAGAAAACTCTCCGACTTGTTTGCCAATAAACACGCAAATGCTATTCTTTGTGTTTATCTCGTGGATGCAGAGAAAGTTTCAGTACTCTTAAAAGCTCCGAAAAATTCTAAGTTAAATTGCGGCGATATACTCAAGACTCACCTCCCAATCATCGCTGGTCGTGGCGGTGGAAAGCCCGACATGGCCCAAGGTTCTGGAGAAAAAGCTAATTTGGAAAAATTTTTGGCAGTTGTAAAAGAAAGTATCTTAGCAAGTTTATAATTTTCACAGGACGTTTATGAATAATTGGATTTGTTTGCTTCTCATTATGTCTTCACTTTTTAGCTGTACAAAAAATGAAGGAACCAAAGCAAACAAATCTTTTACAGTCAATCTTACCAGTGAAGTATCAACACTCGATCCTGCAAATTCTTACGACAACGTCTCTGGAACAATTCTATACCAAGTTTGTGAGCAATTATACGAGTATCACTATCTCAATCGCCCTTACGAATTAAAACCCCTTTTAGCAGAGGAAATGCCAAAGATTGAGGATGGTGGAAAAAGATATGTCATTAAAATAAAAAAAAATATTCGTTATCATGCTGATCCATCCTTTAAAGGAAAGGTTCGCTTTGTTAAGGCCGAAGATTTTATTACCGCAATAAAGAGAATCGCATTTCCTGGTCTTGAATCGTCTGGTTCTTTTATTGTTGATGATACAGTAGTCGGCATTGATGAATTTAAAAAAATCGTTGGTAGCGATTTTAAAAAACTGCAGACGACCCCGATTAAAGGCGTTTACGCGCGCGATGAATTCACTCTTGTTATTGAACTTACAAAACCATCTCCACGTTTTATCTATAAACTGGCCATGAGTTTTATCAGTCCAACTCCAATGGAAGCGGTCGAATATTACAAAAATGATTTAACTAATGTGACTGTTGGTACTGGACCTTTTCAAATTAAGCAACTTGACCGCAAGAATACAATTATCATGGAGCGCTTTCCCGAATATCATGATGAATATTATCCCGGAGAAGGCGATCGCTACGCTAACTCCATTGGACTGCTTAAAGATTCTGGGGAAAAAATTCCTTTTCTAGATAAGGTTACCTTTAGAGTAATAAAAGATAATAAAGATCGCTGGAGTGATTTTTTCGAAAATAAAATTGATGTTTTAATTGTTCCGCAAGATATGCTGAGCGAAGTTTTCGACGAAAACGGAAATCTCAATGAAAAATTAAAAAAATTGAACGTTCATGTTCAATCAATGCCAACGCTTACTTATTGGTGGCTAGCATTCAACATGAAGGATCCTCTCATTGGAAAAAATGCCGATCTAAGAAAGGCAATTGCCCATGCGCTAGATATGGATGAGTATGTTAAGCGCTTTACTAAAAATACTGGGCAAAAGGCAAATTCGATTTACCCTCCAGGTGTTTTAGGTTATTCGCCTTCACAAGATCTTACCTACAAATACGACGTAGAATTAGCGAAAAAGTATCTAGAAAAAGCAGGATATCCAAACGGAAAAGGGCTTCCAGAAATAGTTTACGACACGAGAGCAGAATCAAAAATGAGTAACGCTCAAGCTGATTTTTTTAAAAATCAATTAGCGCTTGTTGGTATTAAACTTAAAATTGTAAAAAATAATTTTAACGAATATTTAGAAAAATCAAAATCGGGACATCTCGTTTTCTTTCAAGATGGATGGACACTAGACTATCCAGATGCTGAAAACGTCCTACAGCTTTTGAGTTCACAAAATCACGCTCCAGGCCCAAATGCTTCAATGTACACAAACAAAGAGTTTGATAAACTCTATGAAAAAATTATTAAGCTTCACGATGGGGAAGAACGTATGGAGGCCA
>JACCDN010835730.1_pt1 | contig 10283 bp, 8 predicted proteins | sample 7441691 | NCBI WGS metagenome assembly JACCDN01 (sample SAMN15323439, study PRJNA562643) | freshwater metagenome | isolation source: river surface water | place: USA:Blue River Watershed | collected 2017-08-16
AAAGAGGATGTTACCTAGTATATCAAATGGGTTGTACATAGTGATTGGTCTAAAGTGTATATAACTTAAAAAGTTGATTTTGCGAACTAGCCTTCAATAGATTAATCTTAGTTGCTTATACAGTCTGTTGCACTTACAGCTGCGGTAGTATTGCCTGAATTATTACTGATCGCAATACCCGAAGCATCGTGACTAGAAATGACACATAATGTATTAGGGTTTGGTTGGTTATTATTGAAGCGGTTAGCAGTAATTGTGATGTTATCGCTCCTTTCACTAGGTGCATTGCCAGCTTTGAACTCAATCAAAATTCCACGATTATTGTTGAATGTATTGCTGCGAATTTGAACATTGTTAGCATCATAAATACCCAATGCTCCATAACTACTATTAGTGATAGTATTATTTTCGAAACGCACATTGATAGCTTCGTATTGTCGTCCTCGGAGTAGCTCACTATCGGTCCAACCGCCGATACCCCATGATGGATCCCCTGCTCCACTGCGCTGACCAGTGATGGTATTGCCTGTGATCAGTACATTGGTGCTACCGCCTTTTACATAACCAGCTAGGTTGCCGAAATCTGTCATTACATTGTCACGGATCTCACTATCATCTGTGTCTACGAAGTCGATTAATTCTTGCCAACAATTTTCACCAGGACATCCAGGTCTTGCTCCGGAGCGAGATAGTTCGCTGTTTTGCACAATGACATGATGAGCTTGATTTACTTTGATCACATCACCATCACGACCAGCATCATAGGATTTGATATTTTGCAAAGTAATATGATGAGCATTTTGCACATGGATGTTGTTGTCACCCATACCAAACACTTCTAAACCATCGATGACCAAGTAAGCGGCGCCATCACCAATATTGATACCCTCTTCTGGCGATCCAGTTAACTTGGCACTATATTTTGCACCCGCAGAACGAATAATAATGGGATTGCTTTCAGTTCCTTGTTTGTCGATCCATAATTGACGGGAGAGTCGATAAGTTCCAGCTGCGAGAATAATTTCATCTCCGGGCTCGGCATTACCAATGGCTTCGCGTAGTTCAGCTTCAGAGCGAACATTTACTTGATTGCTACCGCGTGGGGTATTGATAGTTGGTAGAGTAAAACTGTCATCAGTACTGGTAACGGTTGGTAATGGTGTCGGAGTTGGAGCAACCATTGCTGGGCTATCGGTTTGATTCATTAAATTAGTTACCACTTTGCTCATTTCTGCTCTAGTCAGTAAGCCATTGGGGCGAAAAGTACGATCAGGGTAACCATTGACTAAACTCAATCTAACAGCTGTGGCTACATAACTATTAAACCAGCTACTTTGGCTGATATCAGAGAATGGGCTTGAGCCATTTACTTCAATGTTATAGACCAGAAACATGATCTTTAGTGCTTCTGCTCTAGTGACTGGTTGGTTAGGCAAAAACTTTTTACCGAGATTGCAGCTACTGTCACTCACTCCACTTACACCTTTGCTGGCAAGTATGGAGACGAATTCCTGTGCCCAACTATCCCCTCCTACATCGCAAAATACTGGTTGATTGGTCATCATTGCCACTGGTAGTTTGCCTTTATACTGTGCAGATTTTACTACCATTTTTGCTAATTCAGCTCGAGTAATGGATCGATTCGGATAAAAATTAGCTGTGTCAGTATTGATAATTCCCCCTTCTTCTAATTGATCAACATAATTTGCAAACCAGTCTTGATGACGTACATCTTGAAAGTTGTGGGCACTGACAGGTGAAATTGAAAAGGATATGACTGCTAGAGTTATACCAATAGTCTGTAATCGTTTGATCATTGTTTCAATGATTAATTGATATGATCTTATCCGATTAGTTTAGTTATTGAAAATGATTCTAAATTGCGAGTGAATAAATATGATTGCTCAATCCTTCGGAGCGTGCTATAAAATGCGCGTGTTTATTCTGATCGGGGATCGTCTAATGGTAGGACAACAGCCTTTGGAGCTGTGAGTTGGGGTTCGAGTCCCTATCCCCGAACCACGATCGCATAGCGGTAGTGATTAGACCAAGTCTCAAATTTAGACTAAGGAATAAATAAGGAGGCTAAAAATTGTGGGCTACCTTTTATTTAAGTATGTAATCCTTCATCTTACACTTCATCGAAATTTAAGTTGAATTTTCTTTCCTTTTTTTGATAACTACTTTATAAAAAGATTAAGTAATTTCAATGTAATGGAGGCGATTTGTAAATTAACTGGTCGAAAGTTTGTCATTTCTGATCGTGAAGCTGCTTACTGTCGTGATCGGGGGTATCCACTACCTACAATTCATCCCAATGAGCGATTGAAACGTTTATTGGCTTTTCGTAATCGTACCTTTCTTTGCAATACTACCTGTGCTTTTAGTAATAAGCCGATTTTGAGCTGTATTGCTCCTGACAAAGGTTTTACTATTTATGATAATGATATTTGGAATAGTGAGCAGTGGGATCCATTGAGTTATGGTATTGAGTACGATTTGAATGGTTCATTTTGGGAGCAATTAGAGAGTCTTTATAAAAAGGTCCCTCTTCCTAATTTAACTATAGTTCGTTCAAGCACGGTTAATAGTGAATATGTAAATGGTGCTGCAAATTTGAAGAATTGCTATCTGACCTTTGCCAATACATTCAATGAAGATTGTATGTTTGGCTGGAATATTTTTGAGTGTAAAAACGTCCTCGATACCATTTCTGCCAAAGGATGTGAATTGTGCTATGCATGCACTGATCTTGATCATTGTTATAATGTTCAACATGCCGATAGTGCTAGTCACTGCTCTGATAGTTTCTTTTTGGATTCATGTAAGAGCTGCAACCATTGTTATGGTTGTGTTAATTTGAGTAACAAACAATACTGCTGGAATAATCAACAATTGAGCAAAGAAGAATACGAGCAACGTTTAGCTGGTATTGATTTAGGAAATTATGACGTGAGAATGTCTGAGCTGAAGAAGTTCAATGAATTCAAAAAAAATCAGCCAAGAAAGTTCTTGCAAGGAACCAATAACGAAAACTGTAGCGGTAATTATATTCACAATAGTAGCAATGCTAATAATGTATTTCATGCAATGGAAGTACAGGACGTGGAAAATAGCATTGGTACTAATAAATGTAAGGATTGTTTTGTCACTGCTTACAATACTTCAGGTGAGCTGGTCTATAACACTCATGCAGGTGTGGGTAATTACAATGTGGCCTTTAGTATTGAATGTATAGGCAGCAAGAATCTTGAATTTTGTTTGTATTGTGTGCAAGGCTGTAGTGATTGTTTTGGCTGTGTTGGTCTCAAAAAAAAGCAGTATTGTATTTTCAACAAGCAATACTCAAAGGAAGATTATGAGCGTATCGTGAAGCAGATTAAAGAAAAGCTAATTAGCAATGAATGGCAGGATCATTTGCCACTCAAAATGTCTCAAGTGTATTACAATCAGAGTGACGCCATGATTATATTTCCCCTTACTAGAGAACAAGCCCTTGCAGAAGGATTTGATTGGAAAGATGAGCCTGTAGCTCCAGCCAAGGATAATTCTCCTATTCCAAATCATATACAACAAACTTCAGATGCTGTGCTTAATCATACATATACATGTGAACTAACGGGAAAGTCATTTAGAGTAATCAAACCGGAGTTGATTTTTTATCGTAATAACAATATACCACTGCCTCACCAGGCGCCTCTGGATCGGCTCCATCATAGAGCTGAGATATTTAGAGTAGAACAAATCAAGTCTATTCAATGCAGTAATTGCCATCAGACAATTGAGTCGGTATATGATCCAGACCAGAGACCAGTACTTTGCGAACCCTGCTATCAACAAGTGGTTAGTTAATCATTATGTATTCACAAATTTGGACTGGTATTGTACTCAAGATTACTAACTACGGTGAAGCGGATCGTATTGTCACGGTTTTTACTAAGGAGGCTGGTAAAGTGCAATTTATGGCACGTGGGGTGCGTAAGGCCACTAGTAAATATGGTGGTATTATTGATCATTTTGTAGAGGGGCAATTTGAAGTGACCCGTAAAGCACACTTGCCTACTTTGATTCAGGCTACGACGATTACCTGGTTTCCTTATTTGCGACATTCACTGACACATTGGCAATATGCTGAAAGAGCTGCTAAAGCGGTACTTCGGGCAACATCTGATGAGGATGAAAATCAAGAAGTTTATTTCTTACTGCAACAATTTCTCATACAAGCGGAACATTATCCTAATCCTCAGGGATTGTGGTTATGGTTTTTATATAAACTATTGTTTTTAACTGGGTTTGGTATTTCTACTGAGACATGCCAATCTTGTAGAGAAGAGCTTGAGGATGTGGCTGAACATGCTCAGAACTATGAAGGGTTTTTATGTTCTCATTGTTCTTCTGCGCACAAAGAAGATGATAGGTTGGTTTATCAATACTTACGGTCATTGTCTTTAGCGAATGCTCCCTTGGTTGAGAGTCCGCAATCTGAGCAGGTGCAAAACTTTTTAGAGCTTGCTTTTCGATATCATTTGCTTGGATAATTTTTGTGAAACTTCAATTTATAGGATATTGCCAATTTTCTATCTTTGGTTGCTTTTTGTACCAAGCCAAGAGCTGTATTAGGTTATTTGGTGTTTTTGGCTGATTTGTATGCTGTAGCAATCCCCTCTATTTGATTACTTAAGACTATTCTACTCAGAATACGAAAGCAGATAGATAAGAACTCTATGCCCATTATGGGAAATATTGTATAGGCCATCATTGAGCCTTTGTTAAATGCACGAATGCTTTGCTGAAATGCTATCGCAGTAACTATTGCTGCGCCTTCAGTGAATACAGATAAATAGTTTGAGTCGGGAATTTTTTGATTGAAGTTTTTTGATCCACTAGTTTCCAATTTTCTCATTTGTGCTTGAAATAGTGTTGTTATGGCTGTTCGATGAATGATCAACCATATTGCCATTAATTTCTGAAAGTTGTTGGCGTGTGGAGCATCAGCTTGTCGCATCAATACACTAAGCAAAACGCCTTCAGTGATTGCTATTAATAAGTCGTATCGAGCTATTGTTCGTACTTTTTCCTCCCAGTCTTGTAGTTTGTGGTGTACACCTTCAAGACAGGTATAAGTTTGTTCATGAGGAATAGCTCTTGTAATAACTACTGGCCCCACATCTTGATCACTCTGGGATAAATTGCTTTGCATAATTATGCTAATGACTGGATATTATCCACTGAAATATGACTAAGTCAATGACTAGAGCAGTAGTGGCTCATAGAAGAAGCAAATTTGGCCCTAAAACAAGTTCTCTTTTAGGTTCATTTATGGTAGATTTCTTTCGTCTAAATAGCCCCAATTATGTCTGATAATCCTTTGCCAACCGGTGATAGTGCTAATACCGGTTATACTTCTGAACAAATTCAAGTTTTGGAAGGTCTTGATCCTGTTCGCAAACGCCCTGGTATGTACATTGGTTCTACGGATACCAATGGTTTGCATCAATTAGTATGGGAATTGGTCAACAACTCCGTGGATGAGGCTATGGGAGGATATTGTGATCAGATTGATGTCATTATTCATCCTGATGGTAGTTTGACCGTGCTTGATAATGGTCGTGGTATTCCAACTGACATTCATAAGAAAACTGGTCGCCCAGCTTTGGAAACTGTGCTTTGTACCTTGCATGCTGGTGGTAAATTCGAAAATCAAGCTTATAAAGTCTCAGGAGGTCTTCATGGTGTGGGTGCTGCCTGTGTGAATGCACTTTCTACTAGATTAGTTGCTCGTGTGTTCCGTAATGGTAAGACGTATCGCCAAGAATACGCGATTGGTGTCCCAACAATGGACATGACGGTTGATGGTCCATCGGAGTTTCCTGAGCAGCATGGTACTGAAATTACTTTCTGGCCAGATGGTAGTGTGATGCAAGTGACTGATTTCGATTTTGATAAGATTGCGCTTCGTCTGAAACAACAAGCCTACCTTACTCGTAGTTTGACTATTACTTTGGATGATCGCCGTAAGGGTGAGAAGAGAAAGTATTTCTTTGAAAATGGTATCAAGTCTTATGTAAGCCAATTAGTTATTGGTCGTAAGCCACTTTTTGATGAGATTTTTTACTTCGAAAAAGATCTCAATGATATCGTGGTAGAGGTGTCACTTTGTTATACCGAGGCTTTCCAAGACAATGTCTTTACCTTTGCTAATAATATTTATACTGCCGAAGGTGGTATGCATATGGTTGGTTTCCGTACTGCGCTTACTCGCGTGATCAATGCTTTTGCTCGCAAACAAGAATTGTTGAAAGATAAAGATGAGAATTTAACTGGTGATGATGTTCGTGAAGGTTTGGTGGCCATCGTCTCAGTGAAATTAGGTCAGCCACAATTCGAAGGGCAGACTAAAAATAAACTTTCGAATGTCGAAGTTCGTACAGCCGTCGAGGCATTGTTTGCTGACAAATTTAATGAATTCTTAGAAGAAAATCCTGGCTCAGCTCGCTCAATTGTTGGCAAGTCATGTTTAGCTGCTCGTGCTCGCTTGGCTGCTCGCGCTGCTCGTGATGCTGTTGTGCGCAAGGGAGCTTTAGAAGGAATGACTCTTCCAGGTAAACTAGCTGACTGTTCTACCAAGGATCGTGCTCGTAGTGAAATCTACTTAGTAGAGGGAGATTCTGCAGGTGGATCAGCTAAGCAAGGTCGTGATCGTGAATTCCAAGCTATTTTGCCTTTGAAAGGTAAGATTTTGAATGTAGAACGTGCTCGTCTTGATAAGATGTTGGCGTTTACTGAAATCAAAGCTTTGGTGATTGCGATGGGTTGTGGCATTGGTGAAACTATGGATATTAGCAAGCTGCGTTATCAACGTATTATTATCATGACAGATGCCGACGTTGATGGAGCACACATTCGTACATTACTACTTACTTTCTTCTACCGTTATTATCCTCAGTTAATTACTGGCGGCCATATCTTTATTGCGCAACCTCCACTATTTAAGTTGGCCAAAGGAAAGAAAGTTTGGTATGTCCAGACTGAAGAAGAGAAAGAGGCTATCCGTATATCTGAAAATATCGATTCTGCAAATACACAGCGCTATAAAGGTCTTGGTGAAATGAACCCTGAACAACTTTGGGAAACCACTATGGATCCAATGCGCCGTACTTTGCTCCAAGTGCATAGTGAAGATGCTGAACGGGCAAACTCAGTATTCGAAACCCTCATGGGTGAAGAAGTACTCCCCCGTAAAAAGTTTATTCAGATGAATGCGGAGTTTGCGAAAGACATCGACATTTAGTTGAGAGTTGAAAGTGGAAAGTTGAGAGTTACTCTGGCAGGGGTGTCATCCTAAGTTTCGCATCAGCGAAAAGAAGGACCCTGCCGACACTTTATTTGGCTGCAATTAATTCATCCTGAACGAAACGTAGTGGAGCTGAAGGATTCGGCCTACTTATAGCTTTTTAGAATCCTAACTTTTCTCTAAGATAATTAGCTACTTGATCAAGTGCAATGCGCTCTTGTGTCATGCTGTCTCTTTCACGAATAGTTACCTTCTTGTCGTTTTCAGTTTCGAAGTCGATAGTTATACAATATGGAGTGCCGATTTCATCTTGGCGACGATAGCGTTTTCCGATTGATTGAGTTTCATCGTATTCGATACGATAATTCTGTCGTAGCTCTTTTGCTAATGGTTCAGAATATTTGAGGATGGGGTCTTTCTTTGATAGTGGTAAAACTGCGACTTTAATTGGACTAAGACGTGGGTTTAGTTTGAGAACAATTCGTTTTTCACCATTGACCTCTTCTTCATGGTAAGCATCGCTAAGCACCATCAAAAATGTACGCTCAACACCTACTGATGATTCGATAATATGTGGTACATATCTCTCTTGAGTAATTGGGTCGATATAACTGAGATCTTTGCCTGATCCCTTGCTGTGTTGGGTGAGATCATAATCACTACGAGCATGGATACCTTCAAGTTCTTTGAATCCGAATGGGAATTTGTATTCAATGTCGTACGCTTCCTTGGCATAAAATACTAAGTTTTCATGCTTATGCCATTGTAAGTTTTCAGATTTGATGCCCAAACTAATATAAAAATCCCAACGGTATTGTTTAAGTTTTTCATATTCAGTCATCGCTTCATTGGGATGCACAAAATATTGCATTTCCATTTGTTCAAATTCACGCTTGCGGAAGATAAACTGTCTCGCCGTGATTTCATTGCGGAATGCTTTACCAATTTGAGCAATACCAAAAGGAATCCGTACCCGGGCACTATCTAGTACATTTTTATAATTTACATAAATTCCCTGACATGTTTCACCCCGTAAATAGGTAGGTTCTTTGGTCCAATCACCAGTGAAGTTGCCCAGGTTACTTTGTACTAATAGATTAAAACTTTTTACATCAGTGAAAGTGCTCTTGCCACATTTGGGGCATTTAATTTTTGCCATGTTTGCCTTGAAGAGTTCATTGATTTGCTCTTCACTCATTTTCTCATCAGCAGCAACATCGATTTCTTCTAATAAATGATCGACACGAGAACGTGTATGACAGTTTTTACATTCAGCTAATGGATCGGAAAATCCTTTTACGTGACCACTCGACTCCCAGATTTTTGGATGCATGAAAATACTAGAGTCCAACCCGACAATGTCATCGCGCATTTGTACCATATTCTTCCACCACAATGCTTTGATAGCGTTAGCTAACTCTACACCATAAGGACCGTAGTCATATACTGCAGCGAAGCCACCGTAGATTTCAGATGAAGGGAAAACAAAGCCTCTGCGTTTACACAGAGATACAATATCATCGAGTGAAGGAGTCATATGTTATGATTGAAAATCATTCCGAGTGTACTAGAAAGAGCTATTCCAGGCAAAATAATTTTTCAATGTTATTGATCTGGGCTTTTTTGTGTTTTGAACATTTTGATGATTTTTGCTTGCGGTTATATTTTGTTAATGTGCAAAACTTACTCTAAGTTTGATTGATATAAAAAAGCAGTACTTCTTGGTGAAATACTGCTTCGATAAACAATAAATTTAAGTAACTTTAGTTTTTCTCTTCTTTATTACGATTGCGGAAATCTAACAAAGCGTTTTGGAATACTCCTAAAAATTGTTCCGCAGTGACATGGCTCATGTTTACACGAGCTTGTACCTTGATAGTAGTTGGATTTACTCCAGGTAAAATGAAGCCAAAGTCAATCAACACATCATTTTCTTTGACGCTTACTGAAGCGGCATTGGCATAAACACCAGCTTGTTGTTCATCTTTGATTTGGACATTGATGACATTCTGGTTTTGATTCTGTGATTGAGCGTTTTGGTCAGCCATAATCTTAGAGTTAAAAACTAAATTATTCTTCTTTCTTAGCTTCAGTTGCAGCTTCTCCAGTTGCAGCAGCTCCTTCAGCAGCAGGTGTGCCATCTTCACCGACTACACCGGCAGCTGGTACTGGGGTAGTATCAATCTTCATTTCACGAGGAAGAATTGCTTGAGCAAGCATGGTATCACCTTCTTCCATGAGTTCTACATTAGCAGGCATGACCAAGTCAGAAGCCTTGAACATATCATCAACCTCAACAAGGCGACTCAAATCTACATCAAGTGCATGTGGCATATCTCCAGGGAGACAGCTTACTTCTACATCTTCTTTTCCATGAACAATGATTGCTGAAAGTGTGCGTACGGCTGGTGATTCACCAATAAAGTTGAGTGGTACCTTAGTAGTAAGTTTTTCGTTCATGCGTACTTTATAAAAGTCAGCATGACGAGGTGCATCGCTGGTAGGATCATAGTCTACATTGTAGATAATGGTCTTAACTACCTTGCCCTCTACTTCAAGATCGACAATGGTGTTGGTACCGGCTTCGCGGTAAACACGATTGAATTCTTTGGCACTAATTTCAATATGATCTGTATTGCTACCGTGACCATAAACTACAGCAGGGATGATGCCCTGAGCTCTGAGGCGTTTAACATTCTTACCAAAAGTGGTGCGTGCCTTTGACGCGAGTGAAATTGTATTACCCATATTTTCTCAAAAATAAGCGATGGCATACTAATGTAAGTGAAGATAAACTGCAAATTCTAGTTGAGAGTGGAGAGTTGAAAGTTGAGAGTTACTCTGATTTGGGTGTTATTTTGACCCCGAGTTTGTCGAAGGGGAAGGACCTTGCCAACGCTACGCTTTGCAGAATTTTTAATTCATCCTGAGCAAAGCGTAGCGTCGTCGAAGGATCCGGCCAACTCACCGCTTACCCAACAATGAACTT
>JACCDN010624945.1_pt1 | contig 10282 bp, 13 predicted proteins | sample 7441691 | NCBI WGS metagenome assembly JACCDN01 (sample SAMN15323439, study PRJNA562643) | freshwater metagenome | isolation source: river surface water | place: USA:Blue River Watershed | collected 2017-08-16
TACGCATCAAGCACTGGGAGCAGATCTTCAACAATGCGCTCTTTTGCTGATTCTGACGCACGTGTAAAACGCGCAAGTTCATCTTTTTTGTAGTTCAAAAAATCAGCTCGCTCGCGTTGCCAGTTGGTGAGATTTTCCATCTTTTCAGCATTCGCTGCCTTGAGTTCGTCGCGAAGTTTCTTTATTTTATCTTTACTCATTGCCTCGCCTTCCCCTTCAGCGGTTTCCTCAAAGATTACGTCGTCTGTCTGTTCGTCATGCATGCACCTACTATAAACAAAAAGCTTAGATATGACAAACGTTCTTCCCTCGCTTCATCAAATATTTCTGATGATACTCTTCCGCTGGCCAAAATGCGGGATGGTCAGTGCGAATTTCGGTGGCAATGGGAGTGCTATAAAGTCCACTTTTGTTGAGCATTTCTTTAGATGCTTCTGCGACTTTGGTCTGTTCATCTGTCGTCGTGAAAATAACAGTGCGATATTGCGTGCCGTGATCGGGTCCTTGTTTGTTCACTTCCGTCGGATCATGTATTTTCCAAAACTTTTGAATCAACGCTTCAACTTCAACAACATTCGGATCGTACACAACTTTCACCACTTCCGCATGTCCGGTATTATCTGCACAGACTTCTTCGTAACTCGGCGTATCTTTCTTCCCGCCCATATATCCAACAGCAGTCTCAACCACTCCAGGAAACGGACGAAACGCTTCCTCCACTCCCCAAAAACAACCAGCGCCAAAGTAAATAGTTTCTTGTGACATAAGTTGAGTATACAACAAAAAAAACCGATGCATTGCACCGGCTTTTCATTTTTTTTGTTTTTCTTTTTCGATCAATCTTGATCAATCACCCCATGTACAGAAAACATACTGGTTTTTCTTTTGGAGTTTTTGCCTAACACCCGCGCCATAACTATACAAACAGGTACATACCCAACGAGCAAGGAGCAAGTCCACACGTTATTATTCCATGTCAGAAGTACAGCTACTAGTACAAGAACATGTAGTATGATTGAACAGGATATCCACCGAATGTATTCAGTAATTCCTACTCGCCAAGATACTTCTTTGTCTTCACAGACAGCTAAAACAACGATAAGCGTCCATGCAATTGTAGAGAATACAATTACAACCGAAATAGTCAACGTGCTGAGTGATCCAAAAGAATTGAGTACCCCAGGAATAAACATGAGCATCACAAGAGAGATGGCAACATATAGAAATAAAAAGTAATTTTTCATATTTACGAATTTAAATGGTTTTATTCATTATACCATATATATGTTTTAAAGTCAAATACAAAAAACCGCCCTTTCGGACGGTTTTTTGAGTGTCTGCGAATTAACGCTTTGACCACTGTGGAGACTTACGAGCTTTCTTCAGACCGAACTTACGTCGTTCTTTTGCACGAGGATCGCGCTTGAGGAAGCCTGCTTTCTTGATTGTTGTTTTATATTCTTCGTTCCATTCCACGATCGCGCGAGCGATACCATGGCGAACTGCTTCTGCTTGTGAATGAATACCACCGCCAGAAACTTTTGCTGAAATAGCGAAATCTTTTTCTGGAGTTACTTCATCAAACACACCGCGGACAACTTTCTGAAGTTCTTTCGTTGGGAAGTACACGTTTACTTCTTTCTCGTTCACAACGATTGTATTTTTTGTCGCTTCTTCGATTCGAACGCGAGCTGTTGACGTCTTGCGTCGTCCGATTGCTTCAATGTATTGTTTAGCTTTCTTTTCCATATGATTACTCGGTGATGATGAGGTTCTTCATAATCTTTGCGCGAAGTTTGTTGCCAGGAAGCATACCGTAAATCGCCAAACGGATCACTTCACCCATTCCCTTGCGAGCAGCAAGCTTTTCCATTGTCTCTTCAGTGAGACCACCTGGATATCCTGAGTATCGCTTGAATGTTGCAGTCTTCATACGCTTTTCAGTTGCTGAAATTTTACTTGCGTTTGAAATAGTCACACGCACATCAGCAACAGTGTTGCGCTGAAATGTTGCCTTATCCTTTCCCATAAGACTTGTTGCTGCTTCACTTGCCACGCGTCCAACCGTGCGCCCTGCGGCATCAATTGAAACGTTTCGTGTTGTTGTAGTTGTTGTTTTCGTATTCATAAGCCTTATACAAATTCGATGTACGCCATCTTACTACCGTCACTTTTACGTGCAGGCATTTTTGTAATACGAGTGTATCCTCCCGCGCGAGTCGCGTAGCGAGGAGCAAGTGTAGTAAACAGTTTTGCTGTTTCTTCTTCTCGGTTGTAGAGTTTTGCAAGCACAAGGCGCTTTGTTGCCACCGTGTTCGTCTTTGCTTGGGTAACCAGCTTTTCGACGTACGGGCGGATTTCTTTCGCCTTTGCTTCTGTTGTTAAAATCTTTTCTCGCTTAATGAGCGAGAGTGCCAGGCCCTTTAATAGGGCGCGACGTACGTTTTTCGTTCTTCCGAACTTTCGTACATTATTTCCGTGTCGCATATATCTTTCGTGGGTGGATTATTTAATAATTATTTAAGCGTGATGCCAAAATTTGACAATGCGCGCTTAATCTCTTGAATACCTTTCTCTCCGATTCCTTCGATCTCAAGAAGATCTTCTTTCTTCTTGCGAGCGACGCCTCCAACTGTGCGGATACCCGCATCAGTGAGAGAGTTAAGGGTTCGGGTTGAGAGGTCAAGAGTGTCGATACGAGTCTTCAGTACATCACTGAGCTCGTCTTTCTTTTTTTCATCATCTTCGTCGGCGTCAGTTGATTCAGTCGTTGCTTCTGGAGCTTCTTCTTCAATCATACGTGTTTCAACACCAGAAATTGCTTGGAGTTGTGCAACCATCGTACTGATTGAATCAAGAAGTGCTTGACGAGGAGTGAGTGTGCCATCAGTTTCAACAATCATACGGAGACGATTGTGGTTTGTGTTGTCACCAACGCGCATGTTTTCAACTTCGTAGGCAACGCGACGGATTGGAGAAAAGATAGCATCAAGCGCAATAACGCCGATATCCATTTTTTCTTTTGCACGAATTTCTCGTGGCACAAATCCGAGACCTTTTTCAATCGTCATTTCGATTGTGAGTGTTGTGTTCTTGTCGGTGATTTCTGCAATAAATTGATCAGGGTTGAGTACTTCAACTTGTCCTGAAACAGAAATATCTTTTGCAGTGACTTGCTTTGGTCCTTTCACTGAAAGAGTCACTGTTTGTGGTTCGTCGGTTGTGAGATTGAAACGCACGCGCTTCAAATTGAGAATCATCAAAATAACGTCTTCCTTAACACCTTCGAGTGTTGAAAATTCGTGACTTGCGCCATCGATTTTTACTGTCGTTAGGGCTGCACCCGGAAGTGAGGAAAGGATAATTCGGCGGAGAGAGTTGCCGAGGGTATGTCCGTATCCAGGATAGAGATTATCAATCTCGTAGACGCCTTTGTTTCCCTCTTCGCTCACCGCGCGTGGCTTTGAAGGGAGAATGATATTGTAGTCCAACATAAATAACTCGCTTTTAAAAAGTGTTAATGACTAACGACTATAAAATTCCAACACGGCGTTCATATTAAGAAAACCGTCTGTTTGCTTAGGGAGTGCTTTTACTTCTGCTTGAATCGTTGCAGGATTGAAGGTCAACCAGTTTGGCCATGTGTAATTCTTCATCTTTGTTTCAAGGTCTTTGAAGATACCAGTACTGCGACTTCCTTCACGAACAGTGATCACATCACCCACTTTCACTTGGTATGAAGGGATAGTGAGGCGACGTCCATTGACCATAAAGTGACCGTGTGAGACTGCCTGACGAGCGAATTGACGAGTGTTTGCGATTCCAAGACGGTAGATCACGTTGTCGAGACGAGTTTCAAGCGCTTCAAAGAGACGTTCTGTTGGCTTACCAGATTTCGTTGCTGTCGCTTTGTTGATATAGCCACGGAATTGACGTTCAGTGATGTTGTATGAAACACGCACGCGTTGCTTTTCAATAAGCTGCGCACCGAAGTCTGATACGTTCTTTTTCGGACCACGCTTTCCTGTGGCTGCTTTCTTGGCTGTCGATGATACGAACTTTGAAGACTGGCATTTTTCGTATACACCAGCTCCAAGACGTCGACAGATTTTGAATTTCTTTGGACTTTTCATAAAATAATATTAGCGCTTATACGCGGCGCGGCTTCTTAGCTTTTGGACCATTGTGTGGAACTGGAGTCATATCTCGTACGCCAGTGAGTTCGATATTGTGAGCCATAAATGCACGGATGGCTGGTTCACGTCCTGACCCAACACCACGCACCACTGCATCTGCTTCTTTCACACCGAGCGCTTCTGCCTTTTCACCAATCACATCACCAACTTTTGATGCAGCAAATGGAGTACCTTTCTTTGCACCTTTAAAACCAAGACCGCCTGATGACGCCCAAAACACTGTGTTTCCTTCTTTATCAGAGAAAACAACCTTTGTGTTGTTGAATGTAGCTTCCACGTGAAGTGTTCCCGCTACGATTTTCTTTTTTGGTACCCGTGTCCCCGATGCGCGTTTTCCGTCTGCGCCGGTTCCTTGCTGGGTTGCAATTCGCTTCTTTCCCATTTGGTTTAAATTAGAGTTGGTTTAATAATTAATAGTGATGACAGATAGATCAGGCTCTATGTCTTTTCGAGCTTACGACGACCACTTCCCATTGTCTTACGAACGTTTCCACGTCCTGTACGAGAGTTTGTCTTCGTGCGCTGACCGCGGACAGGAAGCTTTTTCGCGTGACGTGTGCCACGGTATGACTTGATGTCCTTGAGGCGCTTGATGTTACTTGCAATTTCACGCTTGAGGTTTCCTTCGATCTTCATTGCTTCAACGACTTTACGAATTTTTGTTTCGTCGTCTGTTGTGAGGTCTTTTGCAAGCGTTGCTCGATCCACTTTCGCGTCATCGAGAATCTTGCGCGCGAGTGGAATACCGATACCGTAAAAAACGGTGAGTCCGTACTCAAGGCGCTTGTTGTCTGGAACTGTAATACCAAGTATTCGCATAAAATTATTGTTTCTGCTTGTGTTTTGGGTTATCGCAAATAACACGCAAGTGGCGCTTTCGCAAAACCACCTTGCATTTCTCACACATTTTTTTGACTCGTGCTCGTACTTTCATAATATATTCAATAAAAAATTACCACCAGTTGCAAATGGAAGCTACGGATATGCCTTAGCTTCCTTAGATCAAACCGATTTGTGTACAGGCATAGTAACCCATCTTGAAAAAAAATGCAAGTGGGAAACCATGTCCTTAATTTCTTCGGCTGATTCGACCCTTGCCCCCATAGGGATCAAGGATAACTTCTACCTTATCACCCACCAAAACCTTGATACGGTTCATGCGCATTTTCCCAGAAAGATAGGCTAATGTATCCTGATCATTTCCTTCAATACGGACCCGAAATAATGTGTTGGGAAGTGCCTCGGTGACGACTCCTTTGGCTGTTTGTAATTCGCTATTCATTCGATAGTGTCTATAGTAGCAAATAGGAGCCGTATTCGCAAACTACTCTTGTGTCATTGGCTTTGCTTGTTCGATCACAATATGCACTTTGTCGTGTTTGGTAGGAACTTTTGGCATCCAAAATGGGCGCAAATGGAGCTCAGCACTATGCACACTCACGAATCCACGCATGATGTCGTTAAACTCTTTCTTTGGTTTTCCAAGAAGGGCGGTTGTAATCGCGTCTTCATCAATAGTCCAATTAATTTGTGCACTGCCAGTGAACACGAATTCAATTTCATTTGTGTTCTTGAGATCGCTGTAGGTCTTTGCAAATTTAACCGTCAGTGCGTCAAGATTGGCGATATACACAGGCGCGTCATCATATTGACTCAACGTCTTCTTTGCAATCACTTTTGACAACGTGTCCACAGGAAGGAGTACGCCTGTCAGCGTTCCCTTACTTGCCACCGCAACATCTTGCGTGTCTGCATAGAACACAGAATCAGATGATGCAGATTCGCTGATAGTGACTGTGTCGTCAAACAAGACGTAGCCTTCCGGCACCTGACTTTTTGCATCACGGAGCAACTTTTCACGCAGTTCAGCTGAAAGCGCTGTTTTTGCTGTCGTTACTGGTTCGCCTGATACAACGTATTTTTCTCCTTCACGTCCGCCTGAAATCGCACCTTTTGTGCGAGCATAAAATCCTTTGTATTTTGGTGTTCCTTTAAAACCAGTGATGAACAAATCAGCAAATTCTGCATTGTACGACGAACCCGCAACATCGGCTTTAATGTCTACCTCAACTGATCCGGGCGTACTTCCCTTTTTACCCGGCACAGTGACTGCTGATTGAATGCGATAAATTTTTCCATCTTTTGTTTCGAGTCGTGTGTTTGCAATCAGTTTTTGTGGGGTTGGCGTAAAGTCATTAAAAATAACAACGCGACCAGTTGCAGCAATTTTTGCATCTTCTTTTTTTGTTGCAATAAGCGTTTTTGATACATCACCTTCGAGTGACATCACTTCAAACGGAAGTGCAACTGTTTCTGCGTCACCCTTCATCGCAGTGAGTCGAAGTCCATCGAGTTCACCCAACTCACTTTTGCGATCAATGGAAACTTCTGCACGAGTAAAGAGCAGTGATCCACCAATCAGTGCGCCGAGCGTGAGTACAACGACCACAATCCAGCCGGTGCTTGGAAATACGCGACGACGGCGCGGTGCATGATGACGACGAACATGTACCGGTGGCACATAATCCATATCATCTTCTGTTTCAATTTCGACTTCTTCGGCAACATCTTCTTCTTTCACGCGCGGTCTTCGTGTGCGTGTTGTCGGAGCACTCTGACGAGTGAGTGGTTTAATATCTTCGAGAATATTTTTTGAACGTGGCATAGATATATTTTATACTAAATTATTTCTAATGAATAGTGTTTCGATAAGTGCAGAAACTCCAAATGGATAGTGTGCGGGAATTTTTATGTGTTGACTGAGTAATTCTTCTTGAAGTGAAAAGATAGTGAAGTGATCAGTTGCGAGTGTGTATCGATGGAAATCTTCACTCCGGAGTGCGCGCTCAAACCATGGAAGAACAGTGGCGTGTCCGGCGAGCACAATGGCGGGCGCCATGCCGGGTTCGTGTTTTGCATTTTCGAGTGCTTCTTGAAATGCGCGGACCCATTCTATTTCTAATTGTGACAGTGTGCGTTCGAGCACTGCTCGTTTCCCTTCCTCAAGAGCATTTCCTAAATAGAGCGAGAGGAGTGAGACAGCTTCGTCGTATGGAATTGAAAGTGCGGATTGCAGTTTTGTGTATAAAAAATTTTTACCATATGGGAACGAACCACTTCCCACCATTACTCCTTTTTTCACAAGTAGAAGCTCAGTGGCATCAGCACCAACGTCGAGCAATAGAAAATCAGGCACGGTGCGGAGCGTGTCGCGAACAACAGTATGAGCTGCGAGCATAAACGGATGAAAGGTAACGCGCGATACATGGGTCAGATGTGCAACTAATTCATTGACTGCATGACGCACCATGCTAGGCAGTGCGGCTATATAGAGATTTGTTTCAAGAAGGGTTGCCTGTTTGCCAAAGGGTGACTGTGTGCTGTAGCCATTCACATACAGTACAGTACGTTGTTGTTCAAGAAATTCAGCAGACGTACCATCGTGCACATAAGTCTGATTTACCTGCGAAAGAAACTGTGTTACTTCTTTTGTTTGAATTGCGTGTAGTAATCGCTCAGTAACAACAAACGATTCATTCTGTGTATACACAATAGGAACAAGCGTCGCCGTGCACCACGGCGACGCCAAAAAACAATACACTTCTGTAATCGCGCACGGATTTTCCCGCATCAACGTTGTAATACACTGCGACAGCGTGTTCGTCGTTGCACCTAAATGTTCTTTCACTGTTTTGCTTTCTGTCGGTCCGTTTGTTTTTGAAACAGTCGCAATAATTTCAGGTTTTTTTTCATGAGCAGCCGCCGCACGCACTAGTGTTGCCGACGCATGACTACTACCAAGCGTAAGCACAAGATATGTGTTTGGTTTCGAAGCACCAAATGAAAAAAACGTCATGAGAACAGTATAACATAGAGGAAAAATATTCTCCGCCTTGTCATGCCGGACCCTGATCCGGCATCTACACTTTAGATCCCGGATCAACGCACTCCCTTCGGTCGTTGCTTGTCCGGGATGACAAGGCGGAGAATTACTAACTCAAGACGGCTTTAATTCGTCGCACTCCTTGCGATACTGCTTCTTCTTTTTGAAGTGTGAAGTGTCCAAGCTCTTTTGTGTTTGCTACGTGTGGTCCACCACAAAATTCCGCGCTGAAAGCGCGTCCCGAGCTTGTCGAGGGATTGTCCTCACCTATAAAATACACACTCACCATTTCCGGATACTTTGCACCAAATTCCATTTCTGCACCAAGCGCCATTGCATCATCACGTTTCATTTCTTTTCGCACCACGTTCAAACCTTCAGAAATTTTTTGATTCACCAACTCTTCAACCTGTTTTTTTTCTTCGTCAGTCATTTTTCGCTCAAACGAAAAGTCGATACGCAAACGTTCTTCGGTAATATTTGAACCACGTTGGTGAACTGATTCACCAAGTACCGTCTGGAGCGCAGCGAGCAACAAATGATGTGCGGTGTGCAAACGAACCGTTTGTTCGTTGTGGTTTGCAAGACCGCCTTTGAACATGCCAGCAGAGGATGTTTGGGAAAGTTTTTGGTGTTCAGACATTTTTTGTCGGAAATCATCCATATCAATAGAGATTCCTTTTTCTTGGGCGAGCTCAAGAGTTAATTCAATCGGAAAACCGTATGTTGTTGCAAGAAGAAATGGATCGATGCCTTTTTCGAATTCTTTTTTACCTTGCTGGATCGTATTTAAAAATTTCTCTTCTTCTGCCTTAAAAATAGTTTGAACATCAACAGTTTTTATTTCAGGATATAGAGAACAATAACGATCAATAAAATATTTTAAAACATTGATACTCAATACCGTATGACTTTCCATAACATGCATTTTAAATATCGCTCTACGTATAAGTCTACGTAATACATACCCTTGATTTTTATTGGCAGGCAAAACACCGTCAGCAATCAACATCGCTGCGGTTCTTAAATGATCAGCAACAATTCTACCAAATTTTTCTGTATAGCCAGGTGAAGATTCTTTAATTATAGACATTACGCCTTCAAAAATATCCGTCTCATACGCTGTCTTCTTCCCTTGCATCACCGCAGTCAAACGTTCAAGTCCTGCGCCTGTATCAACATTGTGCTGTTTGAGTTTCCCAATCACTTTCCCCTCTTTCTTTTCATATTCCATGAACACATCATTCCAAATTTCAATCGCATCTTCGCGCTTCACGGCATCAAGAAACTCTTCATGTGAAAGATCACCAAGCGTTCCGCCTGTCATATCGTAAAACATTTCTGTACATGGACCCGACGGACCGTTGTCGCCTGGACTCCACCAGTTATCGTCGGCGCCGAGTTTGTAGATACGATGCGCAGGAATTCCTTGCTTCTTCCAGATTTCTTGTGCCTCAGTATCTTCCGGAGCATTTTCATCACCTTCAAAAACCGTCACATACAAACGTGCAGGATCGAGCCCGAGCCCTTCTTCTTTTGAAGTGAGAAATTCAAAACTCCACTTAATTGCGTCTTCTTTGAAATAACTACCGAGCGACCAGTTGCCGAGCATTTCAAAAAACGAAAAGTGGCGATTGTCGCCGATATCATCGAGATCGCCGGTGCGCACACATTTCTGACAACTCGCGAGTTTGTCACCAAGCGGATGCTTTTGCCCCATCAAATACGGAACGAGTGGTTGCATGCCAGCTGTGTTGAAAAGCACTGACGGATCGTTTTCAGGTACGAGTGAAGCCGACGGCACAATGGCATGTCCGCGCTTTTCGAAAAAGTCTAAAAATCGCTTTCGGATTTCTGATGAATTCATGAGAAATACTATACCACAAGTCGTGTTATGCGTTTATTTGACAAAATAAACTATTTATAGTTATACAACAACCTTCGCAATAATTCCCCCACCAAGGCATTCTGTGCCCGCATAAAAAACTCCCGACTGCCCCACATCTACTCCTTTACCCAATCCATGAAATGTGAGGGTGAGCGTATCAACTTCAGCGACGATAACCGTGCCTTCATGCATAATTCCGCGATGACGAAAACGCACTGCAACCGATTGCCCCGCAATTATTTTTTCTCGAATTATATTTACTTCACGAAACGTGACCGCAACTGTGCCCGCAAAAATAGTTTCGGGTGCATCTGA
>JACCDN010682850.1_pt1 | contig 10282 bp, 15 predicted proteins | sample 7441691 | NCBI WGS metagenome assembly JACCDN01 (sample SAMN15323439, study PRJNA562643) | freshwater metagenome | isolation source: river surface water | place: USA:Blue River Watershed | collected 2017-08-16
GCTGTGCAACAATCAGCTCCCACTGTTTTTTCGTAGGAGCTGATTGTTCAATTTCAGCAAAGCCTTGTAACCAGTATACAAATTGTTCCGGCGTCATTTTTTCAACTTAGCTTCTTTACCAGCAAGACTAGCTAATGGCTTAGAATTTTTTTCTTTATCATTAAAATAATCTTGTGCATGATCAGCAAGATTTATGCTCCTTGATTTACCGCCACGATATGACACCGTTGCCGCAGATAAAGCGCTCGTTGCGTTATATGTAGATCCAACCATAGCTGTATCATATGACGATGATGCAGCAGCAGCAATACCTACGCCACGAGTAAATGCCGCGACATCTAGATTTGCGCCAAGAAATACAACTTGCCAACCAAGATCCGTAGCTTTTTTAACTAAGTCTTTAGTCGACTCTAGAGAAAACTCTTTAGAAGAATTTTCCTGACCATCTGTTTGTATTGCGATGATTCTAAGAGTTGACTTTGGGACCTTGAGATTAAGCTCGTGATTGAGAGTTTTACCAATCGCATCATATAAGGCGGTCATGCCTCGCGGTGAATATTGAGATTGGGCTTGAGTGAGCGCTGGCATTTTTTTAACGTCTAGCATATCATAGATGCTATCGTAATTACCGTCAAAAACTGAAAATGAAAATTTGCATTTTCCCGGCGCCTTTTGTTGCTCTGAAATAAAATTATTAGCGGCGTTGATTGCTTCGTTCCAAATCGAAGCCATTGATCCTGAACGATCTAGAACAAAATGGATGATTGCGTCTTTAGACTTTGTCGCTGTCTTTTTTACAGCAGGCTTTACCGATTTTGCTGCCGTCTTTTTTACAACAACAGGCTTCACAGATTTTGTTGATAGTGGTTTAACCGATGTTGGCTTGGCGGTTTTTGTTACTGCTTTTTTTGTAACTGCTTTTTTTGTAACTGCTTTTGTAGTTGCCATAAAAACCCCGAGTGGATATATGAATATTGTATCCACTCGGAGTTCAAGGTGAAATTATTAAATTTTACCAGCTAGCGCATCTTTAAGACGATACTTTGTTCCCGTGAGATGATTTGTTACGGTATCATCTTGTGCTCGATATGTCTTAATTTTATCTGCTCTCATTCCACTACCACGTTTTTCAAGACGTTCAGCATTATGCGCTGCTGCTCTGCTAGATTCAAAATGCTCTCGCACTCTAATCTCAAGCATTGCTCTTGCCAATCGACGATTTACGTGCTGACAGCGCGCAGACGCCATTGCTTCGATTCCTGTTGGCTCATGTCTCATAACAACACAAGAATCTGTTGTATTGACATGTTGCCCACCAGCACCAGACGCCTTCTTGGTAAACGTTGTAATATCAGATTGCTTTAAGCGCCAGTCGCGCTCTTCAGGAATTTCCATCACAACAACCGTGACCGTTGATGTGTGGACTCTTCCCTTTCTTTCGGTTGGCGGGATTCGCTGCCACCGATGGCCACCACTTTCATGTAAAAGCGATGCGAGGTCCTTCTTGTCGCCCTCGAAGACTAGATCAAGTCACCCATGATCTTGAGCGATGATCTCAACGCCGATCTTTTTCTTCTCGGCAAATTTGATGTAGATAGAGCCAAGATCCTTAACGAGAAGCTTGGCATCTTCACCACCTTCTCCGGCTCGAATTTCCATAGACAACTTCATGATAAACCCTTTCGTAGCTTATGACTTATTTATTAAATTTGAATGCTTGATAATCACCTCATCGCTAATCCGATAGCACAACACAGCTTCCTGTGAATAATGCTCAATCGTAATATCGATGATGCGATCAATCTGATCTCGCAAGGCGATGATGCGAACAGGAATCATTCGCTCTCTAAATATTGTTCCGCTTGGTGAAGTCCAGGTACCCTTGATCGGTGAAGTGATTGTTAAGCCACCGGTGATCTTGCGGACCTTCTCATCCCAAACGCGATGATATTTAGTTGTGAAGAACTTAGTGCCATCAGTATTAGGTTTAACCGTCGGCACCAAAATTTCCCACATCGTCTTTTCGGTCGTTGTCATAGCTACGTTTTTGTAAGGGTAAACATTTTAGTACAATCAAAATTGAGAATTAAATTATATCATATTTATCTCAACCAAACCTCAGCCAAATATCTTGAATTGTCTTGACTGTGAAATTTAGCAATTTCATGATCGAGAGAAATTCGCAAGCAAAGATCTTTTGTCATAAGAGCGTAAAGACCGTTAGTAGATTTTTCATCTTTTAATCTTTCACCAATAATAAATTCAAACTCATAAACCATATACTCAGAATCATTAAGAGTTGTAATGATTAAATTTGCAAGGGATTTACTAAATGTTAGTCGATGAAGTCTATTTGTTTTTGTGTTGACTACACCGTAAATGGTATTCTTCGTCTTGCATCTACCATCATCAAAATTACAAACAAGCGGTTTTATCTACGTCATGATGTTCTCCAATTAGGAGGGGTCTTTCGACCCCTGTTATTATGCTGCAACTAGATGTTCTGCTTCGTATGACTGTTGGGCCACTACCTTAGACCTTGCACGAAGATAAAGAAGATCAGTGGCTTCATTACGCGCAACCCGATAAGCTCGTTGAAGATTGAGCATCTTCGTGTAGTTTTGACTTGAGCTATTTGAATTGAATTCGCGTTGAGATTGCTTAAATTCGTCTCGAGCTTTTCGTATTTCAAGAATTTGGGTTGCATATGCTAGCTTCCACTCCTTGCGAAATTCAAAATAAGATTGCTTGCTAACGATCGTGTCGGTTGTCAATATTGCGTTCATGCTGCTTCTCCTTGTTGAGTTGTTGAGTATGCCATGATTGGATTGAATCGATACAGCTGGTGCTTTTGAAAATATTTCCGTTGATCCTCAAGCAATGGTTGTGTTGATATGCTTGTATAACCGCGATCATCGTCCGGCTCAAAAAACTTTTCATATTGGATATTGAGCGCATCGAGCTCGAGAGCAACCTTAAGAAGGGCGCGCTCAGACTTGACCTGAAGAAGAATCAGATGCGATGGTTCTGGTGAGATTGGTGGAAATTTTCTACCCGACTCCAGAGCGGAATGGGCAGCTTGCACGATTTGCTGCTCGATTGGCAAATCAGTACGCAAGAAGGTGTAAACATAGTTCGGTTGAATCTACAGCTTGTTCATAGTTCTCTCCTGTTAGGAAATGCCGGGAACAATTCCCGGCATTTCAATCAATTTGTTTCATCTCTATTTATCCTGGATGACCGTGAATTAAATTACTTCATGGGTGTCCACCTCCTGGGACTTGATTAATAGTAGTGCAAGATGATAAGATCGAAATTTAAATATAACACAAAAATAAAAAGTGGTAACTTAAAATTTTAGGACGTCTTTTTCTTACTTCTTTTTCTTATTTTTTGCAAGAGGAGAATCCCTTTTGTAAGATGAAAATCCCAGCCGCCACACGACCCACATGCTAAATGCTGAATATCTTCTTCGGAAACAGTTCCACCGTCGTATTCCTCGGAACCACATTCATTACAAACCCAAATCGAATTGAACCTACGATCTTTCATGATTTTTTCCTTTGGTCATGGGAGTAGGATTTGAACCTACGACCAGCGGATTATGAGTCCGTTGCTCTAACCCCTGAGCTATCCCACGAAGCACATAGGACCATCGAGAGGTGAAAATTCCGCGTTCTCAATGATCCTATGCTTACTACTTCCCTAACGTCTCAGGCACCGCCAGGGTTGATGCTCAGTATTAATTGGTAGTAACGAGACGATCGTTATCAGCACCAATCAAGCTTCGCCAATCGTCTGAGCGAGCGAAACACCTTTCGGCTTTTCTGCAAGCAGCTCAAGCTGCAGCTTCATGCTTGTTGCCGCATCACGCAAAGCTTCACCGCTGATCTTGGTAAACTTGCCACCATGAATCTTAATTTCAGAAAGCTTTGCACGCTCGATACATTCACGAACAACTGCCGGGATATTTCCAGCCAACGCTTGTCCAGCACCGGTCAAATCGGTACCTTCTTCAACCAGGCCCTTGCCGTAGTAGCGAATCAGATTTTCAACAGCCAGCGCATCCGGCGCTTGAAACTGAATGATTGCATCGAGGCGACCAGGGCGAAGCATTGCCTGATTGATGTTGTTGACGTGATTCGTTGTCAGCACAACCATCAGATTTGCATTCTTGGATTCGATACCATCGAGAATGTTCAGAATGTCATCCATCTTCGCCGTACGGTCACCGTTGACCGTACGATCGATATCTTCGCAGAACAAAACGCACGGTTGATACTGGTGAGCGAATCGAATTGCGTGCTGCAGCTCTTCGGTCTTTTCACAGTAGATGAACGTCCAACCGTTTTCAGCGGCATATTTCGCGGTGACATTCGCCGTGAGCGTTTTGCCAGTGCCATACGGCCCAGACAAAAGAATACCACGCTTGAGCGGAATGTCGTGCTCGAGACAGGCGAGGGTTTCGATGATTGGCGTGAAGATCGACGTGGCGACTGCATCGGCAACTGCTTTCGGCAGAATCAGCTGATCCGGATGAATGCTTGCCAGATCCATGAATTTCGGCGTCGGGTTGTTGATGTCTTTGCCGGCGTCATCCTTGAAGCGAATGCGAACTGCCTTGCTGCGGTAGATCGATTCTTCATCGACGATGCGGCGGGCGGCCATTGCCAGCTCGCGAATCGTGCGTTCGTGCTTTCGCAGAATCGACGCGCTCATCACAAAGTGAATTCGACCGAATTCATCTTTTTCCCAGGACGTTTCGATGTGACCATCAATGCCCGGAACTTCGAAGCGACCAACAGGAACCAGAATCGTTTCGGTTGAGCTGATTGGAATCGATTTCAGCTCAGGCTTCATCGGGCCGAACATGCTTGGAATCGGCACCGCTTGTACCCAGCCAAACTTGCGTTGCATCGCACGATACAGCGCATAGGCGCCATCCCAATACGAGCCTTGAATAGTTTCGCTGACTTCGACCGGTTCTTCATCATACGTGAGCTGCTGCTTGAGAACGTCAATCGCAGCCTTGAGCTTCATCTGCGGCGGCACGATGATTTTTTCACCGCCACGCAGAACCTGCGATTCGTCGGTGATCGAGACCATCGTGTAATCACGAGGCCGGCGAAGCGCGTCAATCACCGCTTGAGCCTTCGTTTTCGGTTGTGCGGGTTGTTCGATTTTTGCCAGCGCGGCAATTTTATCGTTAACCGTTTTCGATGCTGTTTCTGCTGCCGTCATATTTCACTCCTGAGAGAGTCGATCATGATCCCCACGATCAAGGGCTACTTTTGCTACTTTTGCGAATGTGCGATGCAAAGCTTTTGCGTTATCTTCCAGCCTGGCCCGGTTGCAACCTTAAACCCAATAAGGTTTTGGCACTCAGACCAATTAACTTCCCCACTATAGCCAGTCGATTCGACAACATCAGCACAATGTGAAACCCAAGCTTCAAATGATTCATATTTCGAAGCTTGGTCAATCATTTGACGCCTTAGGTTTAGCTCTTCCGATCCAGCAACTTCGGTTGAATAGTATTCACTTGCTCGAAGAATTTTAACACGAATTGCTGTTTGATTGCGATCAAGAATCTTGAAAAATTCTTTAAACGCATCTGAATTTCTAGCACTTTCTTCAGAGGAAGCGTGACAGTACAAAACAGGATTTTGCGTGTTATTACGGCCTTCAATTACCAAAGCATAGATCATGCTGAAGCTCCGAGAAATTAAACGCGGCGCATTGCGAAACGAGTAATTGCCTTATATGTGTTGCGAAGCCAGCGCTTGAGATGATCGACGAGCCGAATAACGAAATCGTGAAAGAATGTCGACAAAATGGAAATCGGCCAGTTAATAATCCAAAATGACATCCGATCCGTATTTTGTGTTACTGATGGCGCAATCATTTCGCGAATTTTATTTGCATCAAGAATATCGGCCAGCGTACGAATTTGAGTCGTATCAACACTTCCAATTTTATGGCTGTTGCTGGCTATTGACAGGGTTCGTAGTTGAACGAGCATCTGATCTGCAAGCGCATTTGCGCCTGGGGACTGACCCTTATTGACAAAAACATTGAAGTACTGATCTTGTTTAAGAGTGTCATAATCAGGAGATTTAAGATTGATTCGATCATAAAAGGATGTCGCAATTCCGCGTGGATCAGATGTGTACTTTGCAACCATACCACCAAGATATTCAAATCGTTTTGGTCCGCTCATAAATTCTTCGCGCTCATCAAGAAGCTTATCAACGTATTTTTGAACGTGAAAATACCACTTGAAAATTGACCAAGTCGCTCCGGCAGCAAAATAATATACAAACAACACAAAAACATTTTTCCAGGAAAATCCTGGCTCAATGCCCGGAAGCGTCGCAATCAATCCAGAATTGAAGAATGTTTCGTAGTAAACCCAGCCACCGAGAATGATAATGGTTGCTGTTAAAACCCCAGACCAGGTGTATCGATCTGTGGAAACAGTAAACAAATCAGCCAGGATCAGCACAGCGAAAATAATAATCCAGATCATTTTGAAATCCTTAAGCGAGATAAGAGTGGTGCGCCGTGTGGGGTTCGAACCCACAGCCACAGGTTTTAGAGACCTTCGCTCCACCAATTGAGCTAACGACGCATTACAAAAATTATATCATAGCATTTGATTACAAATTTTCCTAGCGCATAAATATATTATGGAAAATAATCTTACGCCATTTCACATGCTGCCAGAAACTTTTGATAAATGTTTCAAGCTGCCAATTGCCAGCATTGAAGATTTAAAACCCGGAAAAACCTTCTTCGTTGTGTATGCTTACGGCGCACAAACGATTCTTCGGCGCTTAGTTTTTAAAGGAGTTCATGCATTTGAATATCTTTCCCCGAGTGGCCAATCTTATTTTGTTATTCTAGTGCAGTGTCTTGATGAGCACGCGACCGATTTAAACTTGAACGTTGAGGACTTCAATTTGAATTTTTCAACGTCAGCTCAATATACAAATAATTTTTGCTTTGTCGAATACGATGATGCAGATTGGTATGCGCAGCACTGTCGCGAATTCAACATACCAACCATGCGCTCATTCTTTTAGCGGTATACCGGTCGCAAAACTATACCCAAATAAAACACCAGTCCATTCAGCTTGAACGTGGGAATGGTAATATATTTCACGACCCCAAGCATCTTTAGTTTTTTCTGCTGATACTGAGTGTTTTTGTAAATAAGCCTCAAATGCAGCTTGCAATTCAAATACAGTTTGATCTGCTGATCGCTCATCATGATGAGCTGGCGCTGAACTTTCGCGGCGCACGCTACCATGTGGCGGTGCTGGCGGGCGCTGAGCATACTGTTGTTCGTTGCGCGTCTTTATCATAGCATCAGCGTATTCGTAACGAAGCGCGATACGTAGCTTCCAAATATCTTCCGAGCTATAGGCATTAATAATGTCTGTCCAGGCCTTGATGATCCCACGAGACTTAAGGAGCTCAGCCACCTCGCCAACAGTATTCGGCATCCGATCTTCAATTTCCTCTGCTGGACAATGAGCCGCAAAGTAATCACGAAGCGTTACAACCGGAAATGGATTCATCGATGCACCTAGCGTGAATTTGAACGAATTGCTTTTTCTGCTGCTGGGTGAATTGGCCACTTGATACGATTGATGTCAAGCGGATTGACATCTCGCCACTTTGCATGGTATTCGGCGCTAGACTGAAGCTTGCCGAGATTGCGCGTCAAGCACGTAATCAAATCACCAATTTCTTGCTGATACTGATTTTTGAATGCAAACGTAATCAGCACGTTATCAACCGAATATGTTTGAACCGGCGTCTTCTGGAATTCATACTTGTTTGACGCGAGCATCGTTTGCGAGTAATACTTAAAATTGTCTAGCTTAGGATTTCTGATTGAAACCAATTTAAGGCCTGGTGTAGTTTGCAAAATCTTGACAGGTGCACCTGCTACAATGAATACGGCGTCAAGTTGCTTGGCCTTCAACATCTTAATTGATTCAGCTTGGCCGGCATCGGAAGCGACCCAAGAAACCCCAGTCAATCCCTTAATCACTTGCGTGGTTACGAATGTGCCGCTGCCGTCAGGCCCTTCAGCGACTCGCTTTCCCTGTAAATCTTCAAGACGACGAATTGGTGAATCGGCAAGAACAATCAAATGAACCTCGACGGAGAAGAATGGAAACACCATGAGAATTCGTTCCATCATCTTTGAATTCAAGCCTTGCTGATAGACTAACGCATCTTGCTGCGCGATGCCATATTGCGTGCTCTTGTCGGAGTACACGAGAAATATATTCTCAATGCTACCGTTCGAGACGACGTTATTGATTGGTCTCGTTTGCGTGCTGCAGACCTTTCGAATGTCTTCAACCATCGGATGATTTGCACCCGTCGGTTGACCAGAAGCAATGCCAGTTGCAAGGGCTCCAGTAGATGCAAGCATAAGGACTGCTGCCGACAGCGCGAATAAGCTCTTTTTCATTTGATTCTCCTGAGTGATATAAATTACTTCTTTCCTGATTCAAGTAATCCGGCAAGACCTGAATTCGTGGTCGATTCGGAGCGCTTTGTTTCCTGAATTGGTTCGGTCTTTACTTCAGGCGCTTTTGTTTCGGCCTTCGCTTCAACCTTTACCTCAGGCCTTTTTTCTTCTACAGCCGCCGTCTCGGCCTTAATCTTCGATTGAGCTTGAAGATGATCGATCGCGAAATTACCAGCGAACGCCAATCCACCGACGAGAATAATTCCAAGAATAATTTTTGGGCCAGCTTTCATACGTGCCATGTTTGTCCTTTCGTTTTACAACAGTGGAAATAAAGCCTTAAGCTCGAGCGCACAATCATGAAATTGTTTCGTTGCGCTTGCATTTGGAACCCACGCAATTCCTCGGTCGATTAAATCTATCACGTGTTTAATATACGCGCCTGGAATTATTTCGTTTTTCTCATTTCTGTCCCTTCCGAGAATCCAAACCGTATCGGCAATTTCCAGCGCCGCCTCGATATCATGAGTGATTACAATCACGGTGTTAAATTCATGAAGCGTTGAGATATCCAAAATCGTTTTTGATACGTGAGATTTTGCGATCAGATCTAATCCGGAAAACGGTTCGTCCATCAGCAAAAAATGCGAGCTGCACATAACTTGCTGAAGGATTGCGACGCGCTGTCGCTGGCCGCCTGAAAGTTGAATTGGATAGCAATGGGCCTTATCAACCAATCCAAATTTATCAAGCATCATTAATGCTGTCTCACGACTTCCAACCAGCATCAAATTTCCAAGAATGGTTCGATGATTAAGGAGCGGGTAATTTTGTTGAACTACCCCAACTTGCCCAGGCTGAACATGCTCAAGCTTTTCATTGTGATTAAATTCAACGGATCCTGAGGTCGGAGTTTGAAGGCCAGCAAGGCACCTGAACAGCTGAGACTTTCCGATGCCTGACGGCCCAAGCAAGGCAACAACCTGACCCTGCTGTAAACCTTCACGAACGATATTGTCAATGTGAATATTGACGTTTTTGAGAATTGGCTTATCATACGTGACATTAAGATTTGTCACGGACAAAAGACGATTTGATTTCGTGTATTCGTTCATGATTTAACCTTGTTCAGCTCAGAGTACGGGCACACGGTTTGACGAAGACGACTCAACAACAAATCTTGAATCCAACCATATGCAAGAATCGTCAATTGAATTGCGAAGATTGCGCTCAAGTTGAAGTGGCGATTTTGATTGAGAAGCATTGCGCCAATTCCACCTTCCGATCGTGCCAAGCTCTCAACCATAGATAGCAGCGTCCAACCAACCGCAGCGTTCTGACGTATCAAATCAAGCAGCACATGAACTCTACCTAGAAAGCAAATTTCGTACGTGATCTTCCAGCCTGATAGTCGAAGTGTTTTTGCATAATCAATTTCAGATTGGGGTATCGTTTGAATCTCAGCGAGAAAATTTGTCAGCAGAAAAACGCTCATGCCGAACGTCAAAAGCAGAAGCTTAAGATCGCTGCCGTTGCTTGTCCAGATCGTGAACAAAAACGTTAAGCCAGCAAAGCCAAGAAATCTAAAAGTTGAAATCAGCTTTGACACAGGCCTAAATATCGCTGCGGTGCTCAGCAGCACGATAACAAGTGAAATTACTGAGGACAAAAGTAAAGCTTTAAGAATAACGATCACGCTGTTCTTTAGCTCTACTAACATACCTTGCTCGGTAATCAGCTTGCCAAACGCCACTAGAATATCACCAGGGCTCGGTAGGATTGCGCCAGGGA
>JACCDN010966906.1_pt1 | contig 10281 bp, 4 predicted proteins | sample 7441691 | NCBI WGS metagenome assembly JACCDN01 (sample SAMN15323439, study PRJNA562643) | freshwater metagenome | isolation source: river surface water | place: USA:Blue River Watershed | collected 2017-08-16
CAGAGCGGAGGAACCTATACCGGAAGCAGTGGGTCGTTCACGGTCGTCACCAACTATACACTTTCCAGTGGTATCTTTACGGCCCCCTCAGGAACGATGACAGTTTCGGGCAATTGGGCACATACGGCCGGAGGTACTTTTAGTCATAACAATGGTTCTGTTCAATTTACGGGATCCGGTGCTTCTGGAATCAATGTGGCAAGCAGTGAAACCTTTTATCATTTAACCTTTGCAAAAAATACTGGGGTCTCATCAAGAATTAATGACAGTGACACGCTGATCGTTTTGGGAACAACCACGTACAGCGATGGATCCGTAGACAGTAACAATAACGCCAGTCCTGGAACGGTCGAGGCAAGAGGTGGCGTGACCGTCGCCTCAGGTTTCGATGGAGGAGCGGCCAAACTCAGTTTTACCAGTTCGGCCACCCAAACTTTTACTCTCACCGGTGCCACCGGACTTTTTGACGGAGATATCACGATCAACAAGAGTGGTGGGTCTGTCGATCTTGCCTCGGATCTTGTGCTCAATGCCTCCAGCCAAGATCTCGACATCGTTGAAGGAACTCTTGATCTCAAAGGTTATAATTTAACCGTCAATGGAACGTCTGGAACCCTCATCGTGGAAGATGGGGCTAACCTCCAACTCCAAGGTTCAGAAACGATTACAGCGAATACAAACTATCCTCAACTCGATACGGGAAGTACGGTTACCTACAACGGCTCCGGATCCTATGCTTCGTTGTCTTTGGGAAACGCTTATTCCAATCTGACTTTCAACGGCAGTGGAAGTTGGGCGCATACTTCTACCCTCACGGTCGGTCGAGATTTAAACCTCACTGCGGGTACCCTGAACAGTAATGGTCAAAATATCAATGTGGCCAGAAATTGGAGCAATAGCGGAACCTACACGAGCGGCTCCAACACCGTGACCTTGAATGGAACCAGTCAAACCATTTCTGGATCCACGACTTTCAACAACTTTACGAAAAGTGTCGCGGCAACCGACACCCTCACCTTTACGGCGGGAACCACCCAAACCATTGCAGGAGCCCTCACTTTGAACGGTGATGCCACGCATGCCCTCACTCTCAGGAGTAGCAGTGACAACAGTGTCTGGTCCATCACACCTCAAAGCACGCGAACGGTTTCTTATGTGAATGTGAGAGACAGCAATAATACGGCGAGCAGCAAGATTATCAATTGCTGGACGGGATGTACAAATTCCACTGGCAATACGAATTGGAGTTTTGCTCAACCCACGGTCCAGTTTACAGCCACAACTTCAAGTGGCAGTGAAGGAACAACACCGGCAAATTTAGAACTGACTCTCTCTGCCGCTTCGGGAGTCGACACTACCGTCGATTATGCGGTGACCGGTGGAACGGCGACAGAAGGCGGAACCGATTACACTCTTGCTTCGGGAACAGCGACGATTACTGCGGGATCCACGACGACAAACATTTCTGTTACTGTTGTCAACGACGCGATTGACGAAGCGGATGAAACGGTAGTCGTTGGGATTTCCAATCCTGGCAATGCGAGCTTGGGGGGCAACACCTCACACACTTATACGATCACGGATAACGATGCGACGCCTACGGTCGATTGGACCGCGTCTTCTCAATCAAGCGGAAGTGAAAGTGGAAGCCTGACTGTGACGGCTCAGCTCTCTGCGACTTCAGGACGGGATGTGAGTGTTCCCTTTACGGTTACCGGAACGGCAACCGGTTCAGGAACCGACTACTCGATTACCGCCAGCCCACTGAGCATTACAGCGGGATCCACCACCGCTACCGCAACGATCACGATTGTCTCAGACACATTAGATGAAACCAATGAAACGGTTATCTTAACCATGGGAGTCCCCACCAATGCTACCGCGGGAAGTACCACCGTTCACACGGCAACAATCACCGATGACGATGCGGCTCCCACCGTTTCCTGGACAGCTTCCAGTCAAAGTGAAGGGGAGTCGGGTGCAAGTCTCACCATCACCGCTCAGCTTTCTGCGGCCTCTGATTTGAATGTCAGCGTTCCTTTCACCGTTGGAGGTACAACGACGGGAGGTGGAACTGACTATACGATTACGGCAAGCCCCATCACTATTTCTGCCGGATCCACAACCGCAGATATTACGATTGCTCTGGTCAGTGATGTTCTGGATGAACCTAACGAAACGATCATCGTCTCGATGGGGACTCCTACCAATGCCACGGCCAGTGGAACCACCGTTCATACCGCAACGATTGTCGATAACGATGCGGCTCCAACGGTCACGTTGGGTTTGAGTGGATCCCCTCTTGCCGAAAATGGAGGGGTCGCCACCGTCACTGCAACGCTCTCTGCCGCTTCAGGGCAAACCGTCACCGTGAACCTCGCCTATTCCGGAACGGCGACGGGAAGCGGAACCGATTACACCACGACAGGTTCATCCATCACGATCAATGCGGGAAGTACCACAGGAACCGTGACGCTTGCCGGAGTGGACGACGCGATTGCTGAAGGGGGAGAAACCATTATTGTCGATATTGCCTCTGTCACCAATGGAACCGAATCGGGTACCCAGCAAGTCACCGCAACGATTACCGATGATGATACGGCTGGCATTACAATCACGGCATCCGGAGGATCGACGAATGTGACCGAGGGAGGAGGGACCGACAATTACACCCTCGTCTTGACCAGTGAGCCGGTTTCTTCCGTAACGATTACGTTCGACGATCCGGAAGGTCAGGCGAGCACTCATGTTCCTTCTGTTTCTTTCGATTCGGCAAACTGGAATGTTCCACAGACGATTACAGTGACCGCAGTGGACGATGTCGTCGCTGAAGGCAATCACGCCACGAGTGTGAGTCATGTGGTGAGTACGGCGGATGCGATTTATTCAGCCATTGTTCTCAGCGATCTTTCAGTTTCGATTACCGATAACGACTCGGCTGGTGTGAGTGTGGTGCAAAGCGGTGGGTCTACCGCGGTGAGTGAGGGTGGAACGGATACTTATACGTTGGTTCTGACGACCCAACCCACAGCCAGTGTTTCAATTGTTTTGCATGGGGACGCCGATGCCACCGCAACGTCCGCATCTTTGACGACCGTGATTTTCAGTACCTCCAATTGGAACACCCCGCAAACCGTGACTGTCGTGGGAGTAGACGATTTGATTGCCGAGGGGAATCATACAGCGACGATCAGTCATACGGCATCGAGTGGAGACTCGCATTATCAGGGAATTGGCATTTCTGATGTGACGGTCGATGTGACCGATGATGACGTCAGTGCCGTCAGTATTGTGGAATCCAGTAATTCGACTCAGGTGAGTGAGGCTGCAGGAACCGATACCTATACGCTCGTTTTAACCACGCAACCCACAAACGATGTTGTGATTTCAATCACTCACGACGATCAAATTACCTTAAGTCAATCGACTCTTACGTTTACCTCTCTCGATTGGGATACCCCTCAAACGATCACGGTGACAGGCGTCAACAATTCTAACGTCGAGGGAACACATGCGAGCACCATTTTTCATCAAGCAAGCAGTGTGGATGGCAATTACAATGCGCTGACTTTGCGGGAGGTCAATGTTTCGATTACGGATGATGATTCCGCAGGCATTACCATGGCATCAGGAGATGAAGCGAACGTCAGTGAAGATGGAGTAAGTTATTCTTATACCCTGGTCTTGGATAGTCAGCCCTCTGCCGATGTGACGATCACCCTTGAGCCCGATTCACAACTCACCGTTTCTCCGACCAGTGTTGTTTTAACATCGTCCAATTGGGCGACGCCGCAAACCATTACGGTCACTGCGGTAGATGATGCAGTTTTTGAGGAAGAGCATACGGGAAGTCTGACTCAAACGGTGACGAGTGATGATTCTGATTACGATGGGGTTTCATTGTCGAATGTGACGGTGACCATTGAAGATAACGATGAAGATGCCGAGGCTCCCGTCGCGAATGCAGGAGAGGACAAAGTTTTGGTGGCCGGTCGTTCTCTCATTCTTGATGGCAGTGCTTCGACTGGAGCTCTTTCATTTCTTTGGGAACAGAATTCGGCTGACTGCACGCTGGCTCAAGCTACAACGTCAAATCCTGTTTTGAGTTGTGATGCTTCTGCTGAAACTCAAGAGGTTTTAGTGACGCTGACGGTGACCTCCAACAATTCAATGACGGCCTCCGATAGCGCGAGTGTCGACGTGCTGGGTTCTGACGTTGTTCACCGAGATTCATTAAGTCAACCTCTTGTCGGGGTTGAAAATGGGGTTTCCATTTATGCGCGCAGAACAGGGTCTTCTTCTGCCGGAGATGAACAAGTGATCTTGGAAATAGGATCGGCGAGAGTTTATCTCCCCGATGAAGGCCATGAAGAATATACTTTTGCCTCGACTCCGAGCGGAGTGTTGGCCATTGGGTTGCCACACTTTCAAGACACAGGAAAAGTTTACATTTTAGAAAAAACCCTCTCTCAATTGAGGGGTAATGTGATTATTGAAGAGATCTCTGAAACCAATTCTGTTGCGATTGTTCTTTCGGGTTCAGCACCTGGAGATGAATTTGGCAGATATCTCACGGCAAGAGTTGGCAGCTCTGGTGAAGAAGAATTTTTGGTGAGTTCGATGGGTTTGGGACAGGGCCTCCTTTCTTTTTATCAAACGGATGGTACATTGACGGGTCACGTGGTGGGAAGTGCCGATACTCCTGTCAATTCAAGCTTGGTGGGAGAGTATCTGACCCATCAAGAAGATATTTTTCTGGGGCCGGATAACCTTGCAATGAACCGCAACCTGATACGTTCCTCTGATATTTCTTCTGATCAAAAGGCAGATCGTGTTGTGTTTTTGTCTGGGGACGATAATTTTCACGACACCTTCGATCTAAGCATTCGTGGGGTCGATGCGGCCTTGGGAACCAGTGCTTCGAGAATCATTCAATCTTCAGCGATGGGGGATGTGAATGCCGATGGGCAAGAAGATTTGCTTATCGCCACCGATGAGGGTCGACTCTATCTTTATTACGGAAGACGAGATCCGGGGAGTGATCTTTCCACTCTTCAGGCAGATGTAACCCTCTACCGTGATTTGAGTGATGCGACTTTGGGTCGGATGGTGGCCATTGCTGATGTCACCGGAGACGGAGTGGGGGATGTGATCATTGGGGATCCCAGTGGGGAAGGCTCGATCGACATTGTCATGGGAGAAAGGGTATGGAGTGAGAGTATCAACCTCGATGAATCTCCCCGTGTTTTACACATTGTTGGAAATTCCAGAGAAGATGCGATTGGGAGTGATTTTATTATTGTGGATACGGACGGCGATGGGGTGAATGATATTATTACCTTAAAAGGAGCTGCTGGCACTCCTTACATCATTCGCCTGGTTCTTGATTCACCTTCGAGTCCGGGGTCTGAAGGATGGCAGTTGGGAGGAGGGGGGGGAGGATGTTCTCTGCTCAGAACATCAGCAAGACCCTCTCTGTTCTTTTTAGGTCTTTCCTTTTTTCCCATTTCGATTTTATTTGCGATCCGAAGATGGAACAAGGGCTAGACGCTCATTTTCGGGTTGTGTTAGCACCCTTTCCATTTGATTTTGACATTAAGGTCACGGGACAAGTGCTTGTAATCCATTTATGGTTGATTAACTTTTGGTTAGTACACTTTTGTGAATAAACCATAAGTATTTCTAACGTTTAGCTGGGACTACCGTCCCCTCTAAAAGTTGAAATGCTATAACATTTACTTGTTGAAATTAAATGGAACAAGCACTAGGGGCGTTCCATGAACGCACCCTACAATCCAAAAACTCTCGAACCCAAGTGGCAGGTCCATTGGGACAGTCATCAATCTTTTCGTGTGACCGAAGACCCGTCCAAACCCAAATATTACCTCCTCGAAATGTTTCCCTACCCTTCTGGCCGCATTCACATGGGGCATGTTCGAAATTACACCATTGGCGATGTCGTCGCTCGGTTCAAGCGAATGAACGGATTTAACGTTCTTCATCCGATGGGTTGGGATGCCTTTGGAATGCCCGCCGAAAACGCGGCGATTCAAAATAACACTCATCCTGCCAAATGGACAGAATCCAACATCGTCTCGATGATCGAGCAACTGAAGAAAATGGGTTTTTCTTACGATTGGAGTCGAGAGGTCGCCACGTGCCGGCCGGAATATTACCGATGGGAACAAAAAATTTTCTTGGAGATGTATCAAAAAGGATTGGCCTACCGTCGGCATTCGCTGGTGAATTGGTGTGAGAGTTGTCAAACCGTTTTGGCCAACGAGCAGGTCGAGCAAGGGGCCTGCTGGCGCTGTGATTCGGTCATTATTCAAAAACCGCTCGAGCAGTGGTTTTTTAAAATTACCGCCTATGCCGAAGAGCTGCTTCAAAAAACATACGAATTAAAAGGTTGGCCTGAGCGCGTACTCACCATGCAGCGCGAATGGATTGGAAAAAGTGTCGGTGCCACGGTTCAGTTTGGGGTGGAAGGAAGTAGCGAGAAGATTGAAATTTTTACCACGCGCCCCGATACCCTTTACGGCGTGACTTTCATGTCGCTCGCCGCTGAGCATCCTCTCATCGATTCACTCATAAAAGATCCGGCCAAGAAAAAAGAGATCGAAGAATTTCGTAAACGCGCGCGAGCGGTAGACCGTGAAAAACGATTGGCGGATCAATATGAAAAAGAAGGGGTGGCGTTGGGAGTGAATGCGATTCATCCCTTAACCGGCGAAAAAATTCCGATCTACGCGGCGAATTTTGTGTTGATGGAATATGGCACGGGTGCCGTGATGGCGGTTCCCGCACACGATGAGCGTGATTTTGATTTTGCGAAAAAATATGGGTTGCAGGTCAAAGAGGTGATTGTTCCCGTAGGGGGTCCGCCTCCGGCGGATGTCCGCCCATGTGCGAATCAATTTGAGGGCGGGCACGGTGGCCCGCCCCTACAACAGGCTTATACCGATCCTGGCATCATGATTCACAGTGCGCAATTTACCGACATGCCCAGTGAAGAGGCCAAAATAGCCATCGTTCAATTTCTCGAAGAAAAGAAAACCGGCCAGAAAAAGATCACCTATAAACTCCGCGATTGGGGAATCTCCCGTCAACGCTACTGGGGCACGCCCATTCCGATTATCTATTGTGAGAAATGTGGTCCTGTGGCTGTTCCTGAAAAAGATTTACCTGTGCGCCTGCCTCTCGATGTGGAATTTACCGGAGAGGGTGGCTCGCCCCTGGGTAAAATCCCCTCGTTTGTTCAAACGACTTGTCCTGCGTGCCAAAGTCCTGCGCGTCGTGAGACCGATACGATGGATACTTTCATGGAAAGTTCTTGGTATTTTTTACGCTACTGTTCTCCTCAATTTGATCAAGGGCCTTTCGATCCGAAAGCGGTCGAGTATTGGATGGGAAAAACAGTCCTCGTGGGTGAGACCTCACCCCCAACCCCTCTCCTTGGTAAGGAGAGGGGAGACCATAATCACCCCCTCCTTGCAAAGGAGGGGGCAGGGGGAGGTCTTGAAGAAGGAGTCGATCAATACATCGGTGGGATTGAACACGCGGTTTTGCATCTTCTCTACTCCCGTTTTTTCACTAAAGTGTTGCGCGACTTAGGCTATCTCAAAATCGACGAACCCTTTCGCAATCTTCTCACCCAAGGCATGGTCATTAAAGACGGTGCCAAGATGAGCAAGTCGAAAGGAAACGTCGTTGATCCGAACTATCTTATCGACAAATACGGCGCCGATACGGCTCGCCTGTTTTCACTCTTTGCCGCCCCTCCTGAAAAAGATTTGGATTGGAATGATCAAGGGGTTGAAGGAAGTTTTCGGTTTTTAAATCGAGTGTGGAATTTAGTCGTCGGCTTTATTGATCAAGGTTTTGAGGAAGAAGAAAAGAAAGAATCGTTGGCTGCGGTCTACCGCAAACTTCATCAGACCTTAAAGAAGGTGACTGAAGATTTGGATAAATTTCATTTTAACACCGCAATTTCTGCCATGATGGAATTCATCAATGTTCTTCAAGAACATCGTGAATTTAAAATTCCGAAAAAATGGCTAAAACTGTTGGTGCTCATGCTTTCTCCCCTGACGCCTCATTTTGCCGAGGAGCTTTGGGAAAAAATAGGAGAGAAAAATTCTCTTATTGATCAACCTTGGCCACAGTACGATCCGCTTGCTTTGGTGAGTGATACCGTTCAGTTGGTGGTTCAGGTCAACGGAAAACTGCGGGCGAGGTTGGTGGTGCCGGCAGGAAGTTCAGAAGAAGAAATTAAAACTCAGGCGATGCAAGATGCGAATGTAAAAACTCATATCGAAGGTAAAACTTTGGTGAAGAGTATTTATGTCGCCGGCAAACTTTTAAACTTGGTGGTGAAAGAATCTTAAAATAGGACCCTTTCAAAACTTTCTTTCTTTCACTTTATGTCCCAATGCTCCCGCCGCGTTGGGACAAACCTTGAAAGTCAATGTGTTAAAAGACGTCAAGGTCATTGACTTTCAAGAAGCCGTTCCAGAAAAAGAGTTTTGAAAAATATTTTTATGTTGGTGGTAGACGTTGAAAAAAAACTCAAGCAACAAGAACTCAGCCCGATTTATGTGGTGCTGGCCGAAGATCCTTATTGGGTAGATCGTTTCCTCACGGTGTTGCGCGCGTCCCTTCGAAAAAAATACGGAGAAGTTGAAGATATTTCGTGGAGTGGTGTTGATTTTAAGACGGATGCTTTTTTAAATGAACTTCATGCCCTTTCTCTTTTTTCTTCTCATCGCCTCATGCGGGTGAGTGAAATTTCAAAAATCAAAAAAGACGGATGGGAGACTTTATCTAAGTCTTGGCAAGCAGACAATTCTACGGCGACCGTTGTTTTTCTCTGTCCCAAAAAAGAAATTTTTAAAGAGGCCGACCGTGTGTTTTCAAAAATGGGTGTGACCGTTGAGTGTCTTAAGGCCAAACCCCGTGATCTTCCTTCGTTGGTGAGAGAGTTTGCAAAAGAAGAAGGAAAAACGCTGCGTTTACCCGAGGCCCAACTCCTCATCGATTGGGTGGGAAATGATTTGATGACTCTTCGTGGGCAAACGCGTCTTCTCACTCTTTTTGTGGGAAACCGTGAAGAAATCTCGGCACAGGATATTCAAACCCTCTTTTTAAACACGGCCGAAAAGGATGTCTTCGCCTTTACGCGGGCTTTGTCCTCACAAAATACAGAAGATGGCCTCACCCTTTTTGCAGGTCTGATGAAGCAAGGAGAGGTCCCCCTCCGTTTTTTAGGCCTTCTCATTCGGCATTATCGCCTGACGCTTAAGGCGAAACTGTTGTTAAAAAAAACTCGAAATCATTCTGAAATTTCAGGGCTTTTAAAACTGCCTTCTTTCATTGCTTCTCAATATATCGAACAGGCAGAGGAGATTTCCTGGAAAAACCTCATCCGTATTTACCGTGATTTGTCACTCACCGACCGAAAGCTCAAATCTTCTCCTGTCCCTCCCGCCTTGGTTCTTGAAAAATTCGTGGGTGATTGTTTTCGTGAAGTTGGGTAAAATAAGCGAGTGACTCTCGATCTCACCACCATTTTCATCGGCATGTTTTTTGGAATTATTGGTTATGGGGCCTGGCGTTATGGCAAAAATACCCAAAGTGCCCGGCATATGCTTTTGGGAGTAGCACTGATGGTGTTTGGCTATATTGTGCCTAGCCCAGAGTATGCGGTGTTGGTGGGGGGCATTTTAAGCATTCTGCTCTTTTGGCCGTAAGAGCTATGAATTTCAATCCAACAGTTTTCCTCCCCATAATCTTTCGAGAAAAGCCTCCCAAGGAAGGCACAAAATTCCTCCTTTGGTTTGGCTAAGGCGATCCTGGCTTACTAAAATCTTATTTTTGAATTTTGTTTCTTCGGCAATCGCCTTAAGCCCCTTCAGATGTCTTTCAGAAACTTTTTGAGTGGCCTTCACTTCAATGGCCGTGTGATCTCCGATGACGTAATCGACTTCTTGACCGTTGACCGATCTCCAAAATTTTATTTCCTCTAACCTGCGCGAATAACCCAAATAGGCCTGAAGCTCTAATCCGATAAAATGTTCGAATGCCCTCCCATAGGGGTCTGAGTTTCGGTCGAGGTGGTGAATGCCTGCCAAATGATGTGTGACTCCAAGATCGAAAAAATAAAATTTGGCGGTTTGAATGGCCTTTCTTTTTTTCGATTTTGTCCAGGGAGCCAGCTCAAATCCTAAAAGAGTATCCTCTAAAACTGTATAATATTCGCGGACGGTCGACGCCGGTACGGCG
>JACCDN011031620.1_pt1 | contig 10274 bp, 2 predicted proteins | sample 7441691 | NCBI WGS metagenome assembly JACCDN01 (sample SAMN15323439, study PRJNA562643) | freshwater metagenome | isolation source: river surface water | place: USA:Blue River Watershed | collected 2017-08-16
ATGGGCATTTGTTGCAATCCGCCATTCAGGATGCCGTGCCCCGCTACTGGACCATGCAAGGCTTCCGTATTCCCCGAAAATGGGGCTGGGATTGTCATGGGTTACCGATCGAGAACTTGATCGAGAAAGAGCTGAAATTTACCTCGAAGAAAGACATCGAGGACTACGGGATCGATAAGTTCAACGCGGCGTGTCGCGCGTCAATTTTTACGTACGAGCAAGAGTGGGGAAAAAACATTAGTCGTCTTGGGCGTTGGGTGGAGTTTGATGATTCCTACAAGACGATGGACAACAATTACATCGAGTCCGTCTGGTGGGTCTTTTCTGAGCTGTATAAGAAGGAGCATATCTACAAAGGTCTTCGCGTCTCTTTGTATTGTCCGCGCTGTGCAACGCCGATCTCGAACTTTGAAGTCGCGATGGGAAATTCGTACATCGATCGGGAAGATCCGGCGATCTTTATTAAGTTCCCGGTGGAAGGTCAGGAAAAAACGTCCTTTGTTGCTTGGACGACGACACCTTGGTCTGTGCCGGGTGTGACCGGTTTGGCGGTGAGTGCCAAACTTGAATACGCGTATGTGCGCTCTCGCGAAACGGGTGAAGTCGTGATCTGCGCCGCAACACGTGTCGAAGAGGTCTTCAAGGATCAGTCACCAGAGAGTTACGAAATTATCAATCGCGTTTCCGGAACAGAATTGGTCGGCATGCGCGTTGTATTACCTTATTTGTTCTTGCCGATGGATCTACAAGCGGCTGGTCGTGTCATTTTGGGTGATCACGTTACGGATGAAGTTGGTACAGGTGTTGTAACGACCGCTCCGGCCTTTGGAGAAGAGGACTTGATCGCGGGTCAAGCTGCAGGCTTACCGATTGCGCAAACGTTGAACGATGAAGGGATATTTATTTCCGCTTGTGGAATCTTCGCTGGAAAAAAGACCGCTGAAGCGAACCCGATGGTGATCGATGATCTGAGCCAGCGCGGTCTCTTGTGGCGCGAAGAAAAGATCACGCATAGTGTGGCGATCTGTTGGCGCTGTGATACGCACCTGCTCTACAAAGCGCAGCCGGCGTGGTTTGTGAACGTCACAAAGCTCAAGCCGTCCATGTTGAAAACAGCCGAGAAAATCAACTGGCATCCAGCACACTTCAAGGAAGGACGTTTTGGTCGTGGGCTTGATACCGCGCCAGATTGGAATATTTCGCGCAGTCGGTATTGGGGCTCACCGATCCCTGTTTGGGAGTGTGTATCGTGTAGCGAACGAACGGTTGTGTCTTCGATCGATGACTTGAAGAAAAAGGCGAAACCAGAAACCTGGCCCGCCGAGTTCGACGCGCACCGCCCATTTATCGATAACATTATATTATCGTGTGCCTGTGGAGGCGAACAGAAACGTATTCCAGAAGTCTTCGACTGTTGGTTTGAGTCGGGGAGTATGCCAGTAGCGTCCGTGCACTATCCGTTCGAAAATAAAAAATGGTTTGACGGACATTTCCCTGCCGACTTCATCGCAGAAGGGCAGGATCAAACGCGTGGCTGGTTCTACACGATGCATGTGTTGTCGACCGCGCTCTTTGATAAACCCGCGTTTAAGGACGTGATCGTGACAGGCATGATTCTCGCGAGCGACGGGAAGAAGATGTCGAAGAAGTTGAAGAACTACCCTGACCCTTGGACCGTGTTTACGACGCATGGAGCCGATGCGTTGCGGTACTATCTCTTGTCTTCACCGGTCGTTGAGGCGGACTCATTGAACTTCTCTGAGCATGATTTGCAGTCGGTCGTGCGTGGTTTCTTGAACCTGCTCTGGAACGTCAAAACGTTCTATGAAACGTATGCCAAGGATCAGCGCATCGAATTAACGATGCCACGGAGTGCACACGTGCTCGATCGTTGGCTCTTCTCACGCTTCCATCAGTTACTCGCAGACGTTACAAAATCAATGGATGGCTACGAACTAGCGGCAGCAGCGCGCCCACTCCGTGCGTTTGTGGATGATCTGTCGACCTGGTGGCTCCGCCGTTCGCGTGAGCGCTTTAAGTCCGAGCATGAATACGAACGCCTGGATGCGCTTCGAACGTTAAAAGAAATTCTCGAAGAGTTCTCAAAAATGATCGCCCCGTTCATGCCCTTTATCGCGGAGCGGATCTATCTCGACATCGGCGGCCAGAAGAGCTCGGTGCATTTGGAATTATGGCCAAAGGTCCAAGAGCGCTATATCAACGATAAGTTGATGCAAGATATGGCCTGGGTGCGCCAGATGGTCTCGAAGGGTCAGGAGGCGCGTAACGTCAGCAAGATTCCTGTGCGTCAGGCGTTGGCGAAGGTCACGCTGTTCGTGCGCTCGGCAGAAGATGTCCAGCGTCTCGCGCATCAAGGTGACCTGATGTCACTCGTACGGGATGAATTGAACGTGGAGTTGGTCCAGTTGGCGCAAGCTCCCGCCGAAGCGACGGAAGATACGGTTGAGCTCGATACGGTGATTACTCCAGAGTTACGCAAAAAGGGGCTGCGACGTGAGCTGATGCGTCAGATGATGGCCTATCGCAAACAATTAGGTCTCTCGCCAGCGGATGTCGTGCGTTTTGGGTATGAAACGCAGAACGCAGAGCTTAAACAATTGATTGAAGAATCCGCTACAGAATTGGCGAAGGATGTGCGTGCGAGTGAGCTCGTCCCTGCGACGGGCTTGTCTGAGCCGGAAGCGGTCCGTGCGGAGGTGGGGGAAGGAGAAGTATACTTGGTACGCTTAGTCTAAACTCTTGAATTATTTCGCATATGCACACTCGATCTTTGATGCGCTCCTTCTCCGCCTTCGCGGTGGGGGGACTGGTTCTCTTGGGCGCCGGTTGTAGCCGTGAACCGGCACCTGCGGCCCCCGCAGCGGGCACAGGTGCAGAGGCGGTCGTTCCTTCCGCAGAAGGAACGCGGGGTGGGGCAGCGATGGTGGCACGCGGTGCGTGCGATCACCCATATTACCCTCTCCGTCCTGGATACGAGGTTCGGTATCGGAGCGAATTTCCCGCGATCGGAGGGGTGTCTTCGGGGGGATATGTGCTGAAGGTTACGGAAGCAACAGCGACAACTGCGAAGTTGGTAGCCACCTTTGACTCCTCAACGCCTGACCAGCCGCCGATTGTATCTGAGCAATTGATCGAATGTGCGAACGGAGGGCTCATGGCGCGATCCTATATCGACATGGGTTCACGGGTTGCGGGTGGGTCTGCAGCGAATCAATTCCGGGTTGTTACGCGAAATTCAAGTGGAGATATGCTTCCGGCGGACGTACGCGTTGGGTCAGAATGGCGGAATGGATTCGATATTCGCATGGAAGCAACGACGCCTGGACCAGATAGTCCATTACGCGAGCCGATTGATCTCACGGTCTCAATTACACGTCGCGCGGTTGCGGCAGAGCGTGTGCGTGTTCCAGCGGGTGAGTATGACGCGCTCAAAATCCTTGCGACAACCGATCTGGGGATGGGATCGAGTATTCGAGGGACAGAGTGGTGGGTTGAGGGTGTAGGGATGGTGAAATCCACCTATGACTTAGGCTCCGGATCTGAAACAGCGATTACAGAGGCCACGAGTGTAACGGTTCCTCGGTAAGACCGAGGCAGGCGAAACACACCGTCTCCTGAGAGGGGCGGTGTGTTTGTGTTTAAGGGTATGGCGCTCGTAGAACGCATCTAGTATGATGTTGGGCATCTATGTTTAGCCCTTTCATTTCGACGAAAAAAACGCTGCCAGTTGGTCGCAGGACGGAGATGCTACAGCCTTGGGTGCTACGAGGATTGGGGGTGTTCGCGCTGATGCTGGTTTCTGTACTCGGTCTTTCTCATTCCGCATCGGCGGCCACCTGTACATTCGCATCGACGGAAGCATTGAACAGCTTTAACGTAGCCGATAACTGGTCTTGTCTGGCGGTGCCGGGAGTGGGGGATGACGTTGTGATTCCAGCGGCAACAACAACGAACCTCGCCGTTCCGATTAACGTTGGAAGTCTGTCGATCAGTGGTACGCTCTTTACGGATTCGCATGCGATGACGGTCGTTGGAACGACCGATATTCTCTCTGGAGGGCTTTTGCTTAACTCTACTTCTGACTGGCAATTTGATGGAGCCGTTACGAACGATGGAACCGTCACCTTGGCGGATGGGCATGCGACAAGTAGCGTACAAATTACAAACACAGGGACTTGGAATGGAGGAACGGGGACCTTGGCGATGACAGGCACCGGAAACATCTGGCTCGGTGCGGGAACGGTTGACCCGGGAACGGGCCGTGTTCGTATGACGGGGGATTCGGGGGATGCCTACTTTACTTTGGCTAGCTTCTACAATCTTGATGTCGTAAATACGGGCTTGTCGTCACCCTACCCACAAGGACAGTTTACGATTGCTAACGACCTGTACATCGAGTCTGGTTCTAGCTTCACGTTTAATAACCTATCGGTAGTTATTTCAGGTGACTTCATCAATGATGGTACGGTGCTTCTCACAAGTAGCATCTCAAATACAAATGCGGTCGGCGGTGACCTGTCGAATAGCGGTACTCTTATCTGTGCTGGCCCGTGTACGCTCTATGTCGGTGGAGCGTTAGTAAACACAGGCGATTTCAGCACTTCTGCGAATGTAGACGTCCATTTTAGTGGGGCTGCCGGTCAATCGGTGAGTGGTTTAGTGTGGAATTCGATGACTGTAGATAAGCCAATGGGGGCAGTTGTCTTGACTGCTTCAACGACGGTCATGAATGCACTCACGCTGACGTCGGGCGAATTTATCGTAGCAACCGATCCCTTGTCGGTTCATGGAACGACGACCGTGCAATCAAATATGGTGTTTTCGGCGGTCGATGCACCGCTGTATTTTGCTGGACAAGTGACCTCGACAGGAGCGATCTACCTTGGAGCGAGTACGACTCAGTTCATGGCGGAGCTTATAAACAACGGTGAACTTCAACTTGAGTCCGGTTTTACGACGACTACTCTGTCGATTACGAACAATGGATCGATCTACGGTGGCTCGGCGATGTTTGTGTTGATGAGTGATTTTACGACGACGGGTACGTTCGTCCCAGGCACTGGAACAGTTATTTATACGGGGGCAGAGTACATGGCGCCTTGGAACTACTATAATCTCATCGCTCGACGGAATAGTACGAGTCTTTCGGGGTCGAGTATGTCAGCGACAGTGAGTGGAACCTTAACAGTAGAATCGGGGAACACCTTTAATATCGATAACACGGGCTTAACCCAGACATCTCTGCGCTTGAGTGTACGTGACTGGGTGAATCGTGGGTTCGTTGTTTTTGCGGGCGGAGGAGCCCCTGGTTTTGGGCCATCGGTTAGCTCGACAGGTTCTATCGTTACTCACGGGTCATTTTCTGTAGGTGCCCGCTCGATCCTGGATATTGATGGAACGATTGATACCGCAGGCGCTGGTAGCTATACGTTCGGAAGTCTTTCGCATGTCCGTTATACAACGACGACGCCGTTTACTATCTTCACAGCAACCTACGGAAATCTAAGCTTTGTTGGTGCCACTACCTACACTCTTGATGGTACGGTCACAGCTGTAGCTACGACGACGATTGCAGCTGGGGCGACGCTTGATATGAATGCTCAGTCGTTCATGGCGGATGGAGATTTGGTGAATGAAGGTTTGATCTCCACACCGCCAGGCTCTCATCTTCACTACGATGTCGATTATCTTGCGTTCACATCGAGTACGGGGGCTGTTGTCACCTCTACCTACGCAACGCACTCAGTGTACGTTCGGTTGAAGGATTCGGGTTTGAACCTGGATGGAACGGTACAAGAGACGGTTATGATCACCGTGACGAGTACTGTGATCGCGGGTGGAGACGAAGAGACGATTACCTTGACGGAGACAACGCCTTCTTCGGGTATCTTTACGAATGCCGCTGGACTACTCGTCGTAACAAGTGGATCAGCAACGACAGAAGATGGGTTCCTTGATCTCGTTATAGATGGAGATATCCAAACGACGTATGTGGATGCGGATAGCGTAACAGCTGATGCGACATCGACCTCGATTCTCGCTTTTGCGACAGCGCCAAATAATGCTCCGTTTGAACCTTCTGCGCTCGGACCGGAAGACTTATGGGATGGTTCAACGACAAGTACGCTTACTCCAAACTTCTATTTCAACTTGAATGATCTGGACATCATGGATGATGTTGGGTACCAAATCCAAATTGACAACACCTTTGATTTCTCTTCACCAGTCGTTGATTACACGTCTGATTTAGGTGTACAGGGAGCCTTCAGTTTCCTTGTAGGGCAGGCAGAGGGGACGGGATCCTATACAGTGGGTGCTGAAGATGAGGTGCTCTCCGTTGGATCATACTACTGGCGTGTCCGAACGATTGATGCAGAGACTGCGTCCGCGTATGTACTCGCAACGAGTAGCGGGATCGTCGCGTTTACAACGGATGGGGGAAATACGGCCCCTGACGTCCCTTCAGCTCTCGGTCCAGCCGACCTCGTGGACGGTTCCGCTACGACTACGGGTACGATGATCTTCAACTTCACGTTGTCAGATGATGATGTCGCTGATGACCTCGCCTATACGATTCAAATTGATGATACGGAGGACTTCTCTTCGCTGGTAGTGAACTATTCATCAGCTTTGGCAGCACAGGGAACGAGATCCTTCCAGGTGGGTCAGGCTCCTGGCGTTGGCGGTACCTACGGAATGGGAGGAGAAGGCCAGCAACTCACGAATGGAGATTACTACTGGCGCGTATTCTCGAGTGATGGGATCGCGCTTTCAGGTACGGCTACTGCAAATGGTGGTGCAACCGCATTCACCGTTACGGGTGTAAATACTCCGCCCTCAATGCCTTCTGCTCTTGGTCCGGCCGATATGGTGGATGGTTCCACGACAACAACAAGCAATCCTGCGCTAAATTTCACGCTCGTGGATCCAGATGTGGGGAACAGCCTCACGTATACGATTAAGATAGATGACAACTCAAACTTCCTATCGCCAGAGGTGCACTACATTTCTAATTGGGCTCCACCAGGTGATCGTACCTTCCAGGTAGGTCAGGCGACCGGAACGGGGATCGCTTTCTACATGGTTGGGAACGTCGGACAAGTGCTTCCTGACGGAATGTATTATTGGATGGTCTCAGTCACGGATGGAGTGGCAGCGGCTACGTCTACCGTTGCGAATGGGGGTGCGGTCGCGTTCGAGATCGCGGGAGGGAACGCGGCGCCACTTTCTCCTTACAACCTTGGTCCGTCGACGCTTGTAGATGGTTCCACTACGACAACCAATAACCCAATCTTCAATTTCACCTTAGCGGATGGGGATGTGGGGGATCAGGTAGCGTATCAGATTGAGGTTGATAACTCTTCAGATTTCGGTTCCTTATTGCTCGCCTTCACCTCTGTGCCGGGGGCGCCGGGTGAGAAAAGCTTCCAGGTAGGCCAAGGGGAAGGAATGGGTATCGGTTCTTATATTGTTGGGAGTTCTGGTCAAACGTTGCCAGCGGGAAATATCTACTGGCGTGTGATTGCGCATGACGGTGTCGTGTATTCGGGGTATACGATTGCACGTGGTATCGGCCAGGTTGCCTTCGTTGTGTCGGGCGGAAACTCTAGTCCTTCCGATCCAACCTCTCTTGGTCCGGTCGATCTGACGGATAGCTCAACGACGAGTACAAATACGCCGATCTTTAACTTCATGACAGCAGATCCCGATGGAGCGGATGATCTTCGGTACTTTATCCAAATTGATGACACGGTCGATTATAGCTCCCCTGTTGTTGAGTATCTCTCTGGTTATGATGTGCAGGGTGTTCGTACATTCCAAGTGGGTCAACTGGCGGGAGCAGGCGCATATGGTGTGGGTTCTAGTGGCCAGACCTTGCCGAATGGTAGCTACTTCTGGCGTGTGCGAACAAACGATGGGATTGAGACTTCCGGCTTTGCAGAAGCGACGAACGGCGGTCCAATTGCCTTTAAGGTAAATGCCAACGCAATGCCGAATGCTCCATCTGGGTTAGGTCCTGCCACGGTAGTGAATGGTTCCACGACGAGTACTCAGCCTATTTTCCAATTCACGATTACGGACCCTGATGGAGCGGATACGGTAAAATACTGGATTGAGATTGATGATAGCTCGGACTTTGCAAGCCTAGTAGTCTCCTATCGAAGTGATCTGCTGGCTCAGGGGGCACACACCTTCCAGGTGGGTCAGCCAGGAACAATCGGGATTGGGGGAAACCATCAGGAAGGTGGATTTGGTCAGGGACTTACGAACGGTTCTTATTACTGGCGTGTCAAAACTCTCGACGCAAGCGGTCTGGTATCGAGTTATACAACCGCTAATGGAGGAGCTGTTGCGTTTGTAGTAGCAGGAGGAAACACTGCTCCTTCATCTCCATCCTCCCTTGGGCCAGCGGACATGGTAGATGGCTCTACGACGAGTACGAACAATCCGGTCTTCAACTTCACAGTCGCGGATGCAGATCCCGGAGCGATCCTTGCTTATACTATTTACATTGACAATAACTCTGACTTCTCTTCACCTGTAGTAGTGCATAGTGATGATTGGGATGCAGCAGGCGTACGTACATTCCAGGTGGGGCAGGCAACGGGAACCGGAGTGGCCTATTATACGACCGGAAACGTTGGCCAGACCCTTCCGGACGGTAATTACTATTGGATGGTTTCGGTTTCGGACTCGTTTGGTTCTTCCCCGGCTACGGTGGCGAATGGTGGAGCAATCGCGTTCGTTGTGGATGCGGTAGCTAACCTCGCTCCTTCGGCGCCTTCCAGTCTTGGTCCTACGGCTCTTGTTGATGGCTCGACCACAAGTACAGATAATCCGACATTTACCTTCACGCTGAACGATCCGGACGACGCAGAAATTATGTACTACATCATCACGGTTGATGATACATCCGATTTTAGCTCACCTGTCACCGTATATACTTCTGTCGCAGGATCCGAAGGAGAGGGTGCGCGTTCTTTCCAAATGGGTCAGGCTGCGGGGCTGGGAGTCTATTCTGTCGGAGCATCCAGTCAAACACTTACAGATGGATCCTACTACTGGCGTGTAACCGCCTGTGATGATGAAGACTGTACGGGTCCTACGACAGCAAATAGTGGAGCGATCGCGTTTGTCGTTGATACCGTTGCGAATAGTAACCCGAACTTGCCGTCGAGCTTAGGTCCGGCAGATCTTGTGGATGGTTCAACGACGAGTACGGCTACGCCGACATTCCGGTTCACACTCACCGACCCAGATGTAGCTGACACCCTTCAGTATGTGTTTCAGATAGATGACTCTTCAGACTTTGGCTCGCTGATCGTCAATTACAGTTCGCTGCAGGAAGCGCAAGGCACGAAAACCTTCCAGGTTGGGCAGGCGGCAGGAGACGGTGTGTATACGTCTGGCTCTGGTGGTCAAGTCCTTTCCAACGGGAGCTACTATTGGCGCGTCTTGGCCTACGATCCTTCTGTTGCAGGGTCTGGTGCATCCACAGCGAATGGTGGCGCTGTCGCGTTTGAGGTAGATACAGATTTACGCTTAGTTCAATTCGGTACCTCAGCTGGATCTAGCCTTGAAAGTGTTACAGCGACAAGTGTCAGAATCGTCTTGGATGCGGTCCATTCTTCTGATGTAACCGTAAGTTATGCAGTCACGGGTGGAACGGCTACTGGTTCAGGAACAGACTTTACGTCAATCTTGGCAGCGACCCCAATAACGATTACAGCAGGCCAGACCTCGACCACGTTTGACTTTAGCATCGTAAATGATTCGATCGCTGAATCGAACGAGACAATTATCTTTACCCTCTCTAGTCCAGTTGCAGCGACCTTGGGCGGACGTACAACCTATACCTATACCATTACGGATAACGACACGGTTGGGACTACGTTGTCTGAGACGGGCTTAGCCGTAACGGAAGGAAGTACAACGGATACCTATACCGTCGTCTTGAATACGGAGCCCACCTCAACGGTCCAGATTCTCCTCTCTACGACAAGCACTCAGTTCACTCTCTCGACGTCAACGCTCACGTTCACCACATCCAACTGGGATACGCCGCAAACGGTGACAGTCACAGCGGTGAACGATTCCTCCGTCGAATCAACAGCTACAGGCTGGATCACACATACAGCTTCGTCTACCGGTGAGTATGTTGCTTCTCTGGCTATCAACACCATTACGGTCACCATTACCGATAACGACGTTGCTCCAAGTAGTGGTGGAGGAGGGGGCGGAGGCGGTGGAGG
>JACCDN010150403.1_pt1 | contig 10273 bp, 12 predicted proteins | sample 7441691 | NCBI WGS metagenome assembly JACCDN01 (sample SAMN15323439, study PRJNA562643) | freshwater metagenome | isolation source: river surface water | place: USA:Blue River Watershed | collected 2017-08-16
CTGCGCATAAATACCTAAAATTAAATACCAAAATCACACCAACAATAGTAAATTGAGTTGTTATAAATTCAAATTGGTTGCGGGGGCTGGACTCGAACCAGCGACCTCAAGGTTATGAGCCTTGCGAGCTGCCAACTGCTCTACCCCGCGACATGTATTGAGAACAAAAACCAGATCGGTGAGCGATCGACTGCATTGTACTTACTTCTAATAAATGTGCAAGCAAATCCGAGCTGTTTTGTGAAAATATTTTATCTTCCGGAGGTATTCTTTATTCTTCTAGGTAAAGGGCGACATAAAATACGTCTAGTACGAGCACGCAAACTAGCTCTTGCAACAGTCGTTTCAGTCTCTAAACACTGACGCATTGACGAGCTCAACCGCTCAGATTGATGACGATACCAACCACCTCGCTCAGATAAAGCTAAACTCATATGTTTTGGTTAGGAGAGAAATATACTCAATATCCCGGACATAACCAATGAACAAGATTAGACAAAAATAGTAATTACCTAATTCTATTTCACAATCTTTGATAGGGTTCTTATAGAAGACCTTTATCCCAATTAATAGCGCTAACGTGGTTGCTGATACACAGCGTATTTAAGGTATTCTCCTTCTGGAAAGAAAATAGACAATGGATGATCCCATGTGTGGCCTTGCTCTTCAATCATCCGTAGGTTTCGCCCCTCTTTTTCACAAGCCCAGAATACGAGCTTGTGGAAAAGTAATCGATCTACCCACCCCGAACACGATGAAGTAATCAAAATGCCACCTGGTAATAATTTCTTCAACGCTAATTGATGTAATACTCGATAAGCATTAGTCCCCGCCTGCAAATCTTTTTTAGATTTCACCATACCGGGAGGATCGAGAATAATGACATCAAACTTCTGATCTACTACTTTGAGATAATGGAAAACATCCTCACAGACCTCAAAGTGAGTACTCGCAATTTCATTCATTCCCATATTCAACTTGCATTGATCAATAGCTACTCGTGAACTATCCACCGAGGTAATCTCTTTAGCGCCAGCTAAACCTGCATGAACACTAAACGCTCCGGTATAGGAAAATGTATTCAGTACTTTTTTACCTTTTACATAACGCCCAATTCCTTGACGGTTGGCACGTTGATCCAAAAAGAAACCAGTTTTTTGGCCTTGTTCCACATCTACTACAAATCGAGCTGCACCCTCAAAAATCGTGAGAACCTCAGGCAACTTACCCCACAAAAGCCCCTTTGCTTCTTTTAACCCTTCAATTGAGCGACCATCAATATCACTACGTTCATAAATAGCTACCAAATCAAGTACTTTTGGTAAAAGATTGACTAAATGCTGACGAAATTGATCCATACCTAAGGTAGAAATCTGAATGACCGCTACTTGATCATAAATATCCACAATCAAGCCAGGTAATTCATCTGCTTCACCAAACACTAAGCGAAAAGCGTTGGTATCAATAGCAAACTGTTTTCTTCGCTCATATGCATTGCGGAGACGGTTAAGCCACCACACTTCATCAATTTGCTCATCAGGGTTACGCGTAAGAATACGACAAGCAATAGTGTTTTTACTGTGATAATAGCCTTTGGCTAACCATGTTTGCCTCCCATCATAGATATCTACAATATCACCACTATTAGCTGCTACTTGAGCAATACCTCCTGAGAAAATCCATGGATGGGACTTGAGTACTGACTGCTCTCTCCCCATTTTCAAAACCACATGCGGTGTATTCATAAATCAAATTAACGTAAGAAAAATCGCCACCATTTCTGCTGAGGAGTCAGATCCTGCCAACTCTGAGCTGCTTGATCCTCTACTGACTGCACTTTCTCTAAACCAGCCTGCTTGATCACAAATACCTCCTCACCTGGATTCTGTACATTCTTAATCCGTTTAGCCTCTTTTTCTTTATACGTCTCAGTATCGAGAAATTTCAAATATTCTTGCATAGCTCTATTGTCACGCTCCAAATTAGCAATCTCTTCTTCGCTCTGGTGAATCTGTTGATTGATTTGGAAGTCTTGATAGCTTTTAACAGCATAGGTATACATCTGATAAATAGCCAGTGCTATACAGACTCCTAATAAGACCCGCATCGATAAATGTTCTTGCCACTTTTTCTGCAGCATAAATCGCAATATATACCTATCCTATACTAACACAAAACTGCTCCAGAGCTACTTTGGCATCTACTTTCCCCTGCTTAGATTGCAAATCGATTTCTAGTAATGTTTGTAGCCATCTCTTAGCCTGATCAAGCCTAAACAAGGTTTTTTGTTTCATTAAGTTTTTTGCCACAAAAGGGTGCACCTTCAGTTTTTTAAGCACATCCTGACTAGGAACACCTTGAGCCTCAGCGTCTAGAATAAATACAATTTTTTTGATGTGCCCAATTAACATACTGAGTAGCATAAATTCATTTTCACCTTGAGCAAATAAATCTTGTACCGTGGTCAAAGCACCAGCGGCATTGCGAGCAAATACAGTGTCAGTGAGACGAAAAATCGAAGTAGAAAACTCTGGTTGATTAAAAACAGCATCAATTAAGTCACTACGATTAGCATCAGTGAGCAGATGTGCTTTACGTAGCTCTTGATAAGCCAAAAGTGGATCTTGGCTATACACTTGATCTAAATAATTCTGCTGTGAAGCTGTCAATTTAATACCAGACTTAATCCCCTTACCTTTAGCACAAGCAAACATCAGCTTAGTAGTCAGCTCACCTGATTCCAACCACTTAGCCACTCGCTTAATCTTAGTAGCTGCATCATTAGTATATTCCACAAAGAAAACTACATGATCCCCTGGCATTGAGTCTATCCAATCCCACATTAATTGATAGTCTCCTTTCCATGTCTGTGAGAGAAAATTATGCAGAATAAAACATTTCTTCCCTCCCCATAGTGGCTGAGTAGCAAACATATCTACCAGCTGTTCAGGCTCTGGCAGAGCATCAGCTTGAATTGCTATTACTTCACTATCACTATTATTCTTCAGAAAGTGCTGTTTCAATTCCAAGATTCTCGTAGCTACTAAAGCGGTATCATCACCATAAATCAGTAATTTCATACAATTTCTTCAATATCAGGAATAGCCTTTTCCTGTGCAATGAGTCTAGTAGATTCACTAATCTCCACAAACTGCTCCAATACATTTTGACTAGCCAAATATTCTTGAACCTTTTTCCCTTGCAGTCGTTTAGTTTTAGTCACAATGCGACGGACAGCACCTTGTTTACCAGACAATTGGGCATAGCCAGTAGTATCTAAATACTGACCAATAGCTGCTTTAGTCGCCTCAACCTGTTCAGTCAAAGAGCGTTTTTCATTCATCAAAGCTAAATAACGATCTGCCAAGAAACTACCCTCAAGCACCAAGGGATCATCAGGTTTAGCTTGTACATCACTACTATGCTTCATCATGGGACAATGCGGTCTAAAGTCACAGTAGTCACAGTGTCGTCCCGGAGTAGGCGCATAGTTGGTAGTCCGAATTTGCTCTACTAAATCTCGTAAAGTTTCTTTCGCTTGTTCCAAAAGAGCAGGCTCAGCCACGAAACTCACTTTCATATCCGGTCGCAGATAATACAAAGACAGCGTCACTTGCTGTGTACTAGGCCAAAGCTTGAGTAAAGCAAAATAGTAAATCGAAAGCTGCAAATTGTTTCGCACTTCCTCCTCACTGGGTACCGTCCTACCAGTTTTATAATCAATAGTCTCCAAACTATTGTCACCAATCTTATCAATACGATCGATGCGACCGGAGAGATCAAAACCTTCAGCTATTGGTAATAAAAAGTATTTTTCCCGGGCAATGGTAATAGGCTCAGGTAGAACCTGCTTCTTCTCCCATTCACGTTCTACAATAGCCAGGCCAGATTCAAAATCAGATTGAGCTTGATAGTCATCTTTATAAAGCTTTGGCTTCCATTGAGCACTAAATAAATGTATCAGTTCTTCTTTGCTAATAGGCAACATCTGATGTGCATAGAGCTCTTCCATTACTTTATGAATCAAAGAACCAAACTGCATCACCCCACTTTGGGTTACAGGTATCTTATCAACATAAGCAAACTTATATTTCAAAGGACAGGTACGAAATGTTTCCAGTGCAGAATAAGATAGTTTGGCCATTGAAGAAAAGTTGAGAGTTGAAAGTGGAGAGTTGAGAGTTACACTCCAGTGAGCTAGGTGGAAGTCTGATCCTTCTTCTGAATTTACTTTTGTTAATACAAAAGTACCGCTACTAGCATTTTTTCTCCTTCAAAAGTAACAGCCATGTCCATTTTAGTAATAGACGTCTCTGAGACTGCTGCTTGGAGAGCAAGCTCAGCAGGTAAGTTTGCTGAGTAATCACCTTCTGAGCTAAGCAGTCTACCCTGGCCTAAACCGGCATCAAGTAAAGAGGTGCGGAGATTGGTGCTTCTAGGCGCAGTAGCCCAACTCAACATCGCTGCTCGGAATTCAGTACCACGTAAAAGTGGACTCAATCCAGCAGATTGACGATTAACATTGATCCGATCCAAGGTTCGCTGTGCTAACTGTTCTTTTTCAGCATCAGTGAAAGGACTGGCAATAAATGAACGCGTAGAAAACTCTTCTACAGCATAGAGTAATCCGTCTTTTGCCCTTGCTAAACCAATACCGACACGCGACCAACGTGAATCCAAAATATTGAGCAAGTGTACGGCACTACGACGAAGACCGGCATCGACATCAGGTATGTCCACACTAAATGCAATATTCTCTCCTACAGGCTGAAGAATATTGAAAGGTAATTTGCGTTCATCCGGTCCTTTGCCAGCGCGATCACGATGGGAGAAATAATCTTGAGCAACCATATCATCAGCATGTGCTTGAGCAAAACGACTCAGATCACTATCTAAAGTTACTGGATTTTTTCCTTGGCCAGCTCGTACAGCATTAATTCTAGTAACTAGATCTTGCATCATAGCTTGCTTCTGCTGGGCAGTAATAGTGCTCTTTTGTTCGATTACTAAACCTGATTGCATATCAACAAAGTCAGGTAGTACCGGAATACCAGTTACTTTATAAATAGGTGTATTCAGTACTGCGATACCTTGAGTATCATTGATTTCTAAGAAATAGACACCATCCCTACTGAGGTCTACTGGTAGAGACCAAGGTTTGTTAGACGCAAATGTTTGGCTTTCCGGCTCACCAAGTGGAAATACTTTCACAGAGCCATCTGGATTGATAACCGCTGCAAAATTTGAAAGTGGAATGCTGGCCTTGCCAGTGAAGGTAATCTGATTAGCCTTAGTAAAAAGTGGCAAAGTATCTACTGATATATTGCTCTTAATCCAGGTGCGAAAATGATGTTCAATTGCATCGAATGACCAATTGGTACTTGGACTCCATTGCTTAGTCAAACTAAAACTAGAGTTAAATTGTGATTGAGCTAAACGACAATTAATTGAGCCCTCCACAAAACCCGCAAATATTTGATAATCAAGTTGCCATTTTTGATCAGGACTAACAATGAATCTTTCTACAGATTTAGCACCTTGTTCACATATCAATTTGACTACGGCATTTTGCTTCTCCCCAGTCCAAGACAAAGTCGTCAGATTAGTCTCTGCAGCCACAAATTGAGGGCTGGTAACTGCTGGTAACGGATCCGTCAAAACTTCATTCCAATTGCTACGAACAGCTACAGGCACTGAAGCTGCTTTCGTCACATTATCAGCAATAATTGCTACTTTATAAGTACCCGCATCAGGGAATTGAAGATCAAAGCGTACCTTACCTTGATCTGGCTTATATTCCCATAGCCACTGCTTACCAGCTTCATTTTGTAAGAGTAGCTTCACCATGCTAGCAGTAGTCGTAGCATTGATAGCATAATAAGTATGAGCCACCATAGTCTTGGGCAAAGTCGCCTGCAAAGTAATACCAGTAAATGTAGTAGTAGGATAAGCTCCAGCAACCACAGCAATATCTTGTGTCACTTCAGGAAATTGCGTAAGACGTTGTTCACGAAGAGTGAGCAAACGATACATCATCTCAGCCACTTCACCACGAGTAATTTTGTCACCAATCCCCAAAGTATTCACCTTATACTTATTTGGTATCACTTTTTGATCGCGAGCTGCATAAACAAAACGTGCCAAAGGGTCTTCGTTGTCTACATCTTGATACTGCCAAGTAAATGCAGCGCCACTGGCAGTAGTGACATTATTGATATTGAGCAACATTTTAATAGCCTCACCGCGACTAGTAGGATCATCAGGACGATAGGTACCATCAGGATAACCACCCACTATGCTCTTTTCTTGAGCATAAATGACATATTGTCTCAAACTATGGCCAGAGGACAAATCCGGAAACGGTGAATTTTTCTGAGCAAAGTCAGCAGTAGCCACACCGGCCCCCTCAAGAGCAATCTTGAGCAATTCAGCACGAGTAATCAATCGGTTAGGTCCAAAAGTACCATCCGGAAAACCTTGTACAATTTTACGATCTTTCAAAACCTGAATACTCTGACTAAATTGATACTCCGCAGAAACATCAGGAAATGAATCACTAGCTTGTACTGAAGCAATATTATTGCTCAATGCTAGTAAAGCAATACATACAGAGACTAACCATCCTTTCAAATTGCGAATGGCGAATTGCGAATGGCGAATTTGCCCTGAGCCTGAGGACATGGTCCCTACTTTGCTCACTGGAGTATAACTTTCCACTTTCAACTTTCCATTTTCAACTATTTTCATGTAGATGCGACTTTAATAATTGGGATAAATTCTTGCAAAACAGCCTCATAGATTTGGCGACGAGTAGGGAAAACAGTTTCAATCACATCTGAAAGTTCAATCCATTTAAAATCAGTCAAAGAACGTTGTTCAAGATTGATCTCACTATCAATTCCCCAAAACAACACCAAATAATAACGTTGCTCTTGGCCAATCAAACCATCATTACGTAGCTGATTCTTGGGCCATTCAAAGCGATACAAATGCTTGGATTTGTAAAGCAAAGAAAACTTCGTAGAACCCAACTCTTCTTGCAGTTCACGTAAGAGTCCTTGCTCTTCACTTTCAGGTTCATCAACACCACCTTGAGGAAACTGCCAATGCTCCTGAGGAACATTGCGTTTACAAACAAGCACTTGCTTATCATGATTAATCACCACTGCTGCCACATTTTGACGGTACATAAAAACAACTCAATACACTCGCAGATTAGCATATTGAATCAGTCACTCCTAGCCGAAAAGTTCTTCTACTGTTGCGCCATCTTCAGTTCGCATTGAACGATAAAACTCCTCATCATAATTACGTACACGCACCATAGTAGGAATCGGCACAGCATGGCCCAAAAGCAACACCTGCTTCTTACTATCAAGAGTAGCCAACCAATAACGAAGCAGCTGCTTGTCAGCGACCCCAGTAAATACCGCCTCAATGTCATCAGGATCATTGAGCATAGCCACAATTCTCGTGCCTAATTGTGAAAGAATTTCTCGGTCAATTGACGATGGTCTTTGATCAATCACAAGTAAAGTTACCGAAAATTTACGCATTTCTCGGGCAATAGTACCAAATGTCGTATTACGTGCCACTCGTCCTTGAAGGAATTTATGAGCTTCTTCAATCACAATCATCAAAGGAGTGACTTTATCACGCACATCTCCTGATTGGAGAAACTTCTCTGTTGCTCTTACATAATGGCGATGAATATGTCGAGTCAAAATATTAGAAACCAACATATAAGTCATCAACGAATTGTAATGACCAAATTCCAAAATCACACTTTTACCATGTTCAAGAGCCACTACTAATTGATCCCAAGCAGCCGTATCCTCGTTTTGTAAAAATGGCAGCGAGGCAACACGATTTAGTTTTCGATAGAGAGCCTGCAATGTCCCTTCCATGACCCCAAAGTATTCAGCTTGATTCTTAATATCCATTGGATTGATCTCGGCAATTTGCTTCAACCAGTTTTTACCCATGCGCTTAGTCATAATCTCTAAAGCATCGAGCATAGCCTGAGACAAGTCTAATTCCTCAGCCAACAATCCAACATCCTCAACTGTAATCATTTCACTCGGAATATGCAGAATATAATCTGGCTTTACTCCCCTAGCCTTGGCAGCATTTTCATCAAGGGCAAAGATCAATACCTGACTGGGGAATAATTGTCTGAGTCCTTTCACCTTACCCACTCCTTGCTCACTAGTAGTCTCCCAACCATATTCACTATGCATATCAAAAATCAGCGTAGCCACTTTCTTCATCCGAATCAGTTCAGCTAAGACTATGCGAGCCAAAAATGACTTACCAGTTCCCGATTTACCAAAGATACCATTACTTCGCTCAATAAATTCCTTTGTCGGAATCACTATTGGGGTTTGCATTTCTAACGGTTCACCCAAATAAATATGCTCATTATCTCGGGGTCCATAAATCAAAGCAATATCTTCATCAGTAGCAAAACGTACCCGCATACCAGGCATTGCCAGTGAACGTACAGCTAAAAGAGTGACATCACGATAGGCCTTCATGGCCTTTACCGTAATTTCTTTCTGAATAAATACATCCTGCAGCAATTTACTATCACGAGGCACAGTTAAGGGACGTGGCTGCTCCTTCAATTCAGGAAACCAATCAGTACGCAAATTCGCTACCTGAGCAAAAATCAATTCACCACTATCAGATTCGATAATGAGTAATTGACCAATGCGCAGAAGCGACATTGCCTCTGTATGTACGACACGCACAATAATTCCTTCTACAAAATCACTACTGAGCACATAACCGACTTCACTACCAAGAGAAAGGGATGCTTTCACTGGTGATTACTTAACCAAATCTTTGGTCAAAGTACGCAATGCCTTAGTAGAGACCTTCAAAGTAATATATTGTCCAGGTCCAATTTGGATACGACGCTTTTGCAAATTAGGCAAGAAACGGCGTCTAGTAGCCTTGAGAGAGAAAGGACGATTATTTCCAACACTGGGCTGTTTGCCAGTCAAATCACAACGTCGAGCCATAAAAATTTTTTAGAAAAACCCTTTAAAAAGAGCGGATGGATTCTAGTAAGTCAGCCGCCAAAAAGCAAGCTGACTTACTAGTGAATAGCCAATTAGTTACGAGCTTGTTGAGGACGAGCTTCGTTCACAGTCAATTTGCGACCTTGAACATCAAAACCATTGAATTTAGCAATAGCTTTTTGAGCATCTTCAGCAGTAGCAAATTCTACAAAGCCAAAACCACGAGGGCGATTGCCTTGTAAACGATCAACTGGAAGATATACAGAAGTAACAGCAAGATTCAAATCCTCAGCATCTGTAAACAGAGCCTGAACTTGATCAGATGTCATACTGTAAGGAAGTCCACCTACAAACAACTTTTTACCTTGGGTGTCATCACCGCCGGCATTAGAAACATTAGACACAGCATAATGGGTTAAAGATATGCGGCTTGAGTATACACCGCAGACCTTTCAAAGAAACCTTGGTGAACGTACACAAACCGACGTAAATATACTCCCAGAGCAAAGAGAAAGTCAATTAAGCGCAACGAGCGGAGATGCGAGAGCAAAGATAATGCAAAAGCTACCCCTTTGGGAAAAGTGGAGAGTGAAAACATGAACAAAAATACATCTCTGATCTCTGCACCTTGATCTTTGCTCTTCAATTAGTTCATTTTTTTAATCCCCAGCAAACTATAAAAATAACAAACCCCAATTACTCCTTGAAAAATCACCAAATAACTCACCACTATCCCCAACCAGAAAAGCCAGACCGGCAGAGACAACTGAAAAATAATGAGTACTAGATTGATAACAAAACCAAATACTGCGCGCATTATTTTATGCTTAAGCCCAATATTACAAGTAATAGTCATATTTCAAATAGTTAATATCGACATATTAGACTACCTTTAGTCAATTCACCAGGAGACGGCAAACCTTGAAACTGATATCATATATGATATTTTTTATATGTATTAACTGGACCAAGATGTCTACAACTCTCGCACAAGAACAAAACAAAATTGGTAATTTTATCAAGGACCTGAGAGAACTAAGAGGACTGACGCAAGAGGAATTTGCTACACGCATTGGTAGTAGCCAAAGTGCAGTCGCACGCATGGAAAAAGGCGAACAAAATCTCACCACCGAAATGCTGAGTCGCATTAGCAAGGCCCTCAATCATAAAATTGTCAGTCTAGCTGAAGGCTCAATTGACTTTGAAATTGAGGGTGGGCATAAGTTGAGTGGAGAAATCACTACCAA
>JACCDN010047403.1_pt1 | contig 10271 bp, 2 predicted proteins | sample 7441691 | NCBI WGS metagenome assembly JACCDN01 (sample SAMN15323439, study PRJNA562643) | freshwater metagenome | isolation source: river surface water | place: USA:Blue River Watershed | collected 2017-08-16
CTGCCAATGCCATCACAGTACTCAACAGTGCGAATGTGGTATTTTGGGGTAAAGACTTCCAGAACATCCGTATTCCCGGTGCGGATTTACGTAATTCCATTTGTGATAATGCAAACTTTGCCAATGCCGATTTGAGTAACGTGCGGTTTCAAGCCGCCTCCTTTAGTGGAGCTTATTTTCAAGGCGCAGCCATGCAAGGCATTAAATTTGGTGAGCTACCTTATTTACCGCTTGAAAACGAAAGTAAAAGCTGTTGCTATTCTAAAGACGGTCGATTCTTAGCAGTGGCCACAGGCTCTGTTATTCAGATTTATAATGCCCACATCCATACCCTGCTTTACACCTTAGAGGGGCACAGCGGTGATGTCCATAGTGTGGCATTTAGCCCAAATAGCGATCAGCTAGCGTCTGGGGGTTGTGACCAGACTATCCGATTCTGGCATGTCGAGACGGGGAAACTGCAAAAGACTTTAGAAGGTCATAGCAATTGGGTTTTGAGTGTGAGTTTTAGCCCGAATGGAAATTTGCTGGTCTCTGGAGGTGGTGACAGCAGCATTCGGTTGTGGAATGTTCAACGCGGCGAATGCCAACAGATCTTAGAGGGTCATAGATATAGCGTTCGCAGTGTTAGCTTTAGTCCGGATGGCGAGCAGCTAGTGTCTGGGGGTGATGATAAGACCATCCGATTGTGGCATGTTGAGCGCGGTGAGTTGCAGAAAACTTTACAAGGCCACAGTGATAGGGTCATGAGCGTGGCTTTTAGTCCAAATGGAAAGCAGTTGGCATCTGGCAGTGGGGACAGAAGTGTTCGATTGTGGCATGTCGAGCACGGTGAATCCCCAAAGATCTTAGAAGGCCACACCAATATTGTCACGAGTGTAACCTTTAGTCCGAATGGCGAGATGTTGGCATCTGGAAGTTGGGACAGGCGCATCCGGCTGTGGCATGTCGAGCGTGGCGAGTTGCAAAAGACCTTAGAGGGGCACATTTGGCCTGTTAACAGTATTAGTTTTACCTCGGATGGCAAGCAGCTGGCGTCTGGGAGTGAGGATAAGACCCTCCGTTTGTGGGAAGTTGAGGGGAGAGAGTTGCAGAAAACTTTAAAAGGTCACCGTTTTTCAGTGAAGAGTGTTACTTTTAGTCCGAATGGAGAGTGGTTAGCGTCTGGAAGTGATGATAAAACCATCTGTTTGTGGAATGTTGAGCGGGGTGAGTTGCAGAAAACCTTAGAGCATAGTAGTGGTGTGGAGAGTATAACCTTTAGCCCGAATGGAAAGCAGTTGGCGTCTGGGAGTTGGGATAACAGCGTCCCATTGTGGAATGTCGAGACGGGGAAACTGGAAAAAACCTTCGAGGGACACAGCAATTCGGTCCCGAGTGTAACTTTTCACCCGAACGGGGAGCTGCTGGCCTCTGGAAGTCAGGACAAGAGTATTCGATTATGGGATGTCGAGACAGGGAAGCTGCACAAAACTCTAGAGCACAGAGATGGTATCTGTAGTATGGGTTTTAGTCCGAATGGAGAGTGGTTAGCGTCTGGGAGTTATGATAAGAAAATATGGTTATGGAATATGCAGCGCGATGCGCTTCACAAGATGTTAGAGGGGCACAATGATTATGTTAAGAGTATAGCCTTTAGCCCGAGTGGAGAATGGTTGGCTTCCGGGAGTGATGATAACCGGATTTGTTTGTGGAATGTGGAACGTGGCGAGTTGCAAAAGACCTTAGAGGGGCACAGCTATATGGTCTCAAGTGTGAGTTTTAGCCCGAACGGAGAGCAGCTGGCGTCTGGAGGTTTTGATGAGACCATTCGGTTGTGGAGTTGGGAAAGACAACTCAATCACTTGAATACATTTTCTTACGTATTAACTCTTTCATACCGACAAACCTTGCTTCATGGAGACACATTTTTAGCAAGCGGTCATGCGGATGCCTCCGTGCGTTATTGGCGTGTTACTGACAGGCAGGACATGCCTCCTTTTGAGCTGCTTTGGAGTACTAAAAAGCCTACTAAGCTCAATGCACAAGACGCGAATATAGAGGGTGTGCAGGGGCTCTCGTTATTCAACGCTCGCCTGTTAACACAACGAGGCGCTAAAGGCAAACCCAACATGATCCAATCCCTGGCTACAGCAGCAGAACAAGGAGATGAAAATGCTCAAGCTGAACTAGGTAAGTTTTATTTGGAAGGTAAAGAAATTGCGCAAGATTTAGAGAAAGCTATCCACTTTCTTACTCAAGCCGCAAAGCAAGAACACCCAGCAGCAGCTTTTCAGCTAGGAGCATGTTATGAAAACAGTGAAGGGATTGATAAAAATTTAGAGATAGCACGTGATTGGTATACTAAAGCTGCAAAGCAAGGAAATAAAGATGCAGTGGTAAAATTAGAAGCACTTACTAAACAAGAAAAAATTAAAGAAATTGAGGTCTCAAGTGCACTACCTGTTGCTTCTACAACAGTTGCCTTATCGACGGCAGTAGGTTTTTTTGCACAGAGCAAAAATCAGCCAACAGATACCGAGGCAAAAATTGAGGCGGAATCTGAACCGGGGTTTGTACAACCATAGCAAACGCCTTCTTGAAACAAAAAATCTGGAAAAAACTAAGGCGGATGCATTGATAGGGGGAACACCAAAAAGTAGAGGGTGCTATAATTACTTTAGCGTCGGCATTCTGGATTAAATATCAACAATGGCAATGAACTAACAACAGAGAAATTGAAAAAATGACCTAAATACCTCCCACTTTTTTGTGCTCCCTAGATATTTTTGCGTAGCCAACATTCATTTTCGATCACAGAGGTCTAGTTGTTATGATAGTGTGCCGATCATAATTCAAAAATGATTCTAGTGATGGGCTTTTTAGAAAGTTTCTTAGCTCTCATTAAACCTAGCCTTACTTGAGGGGCATCTAATGGAGTAGGGGACTTGGTAATCAGCAAAATCAAAAATTACCTTAAAGCGTCATTCTGAAAATACTAAAAATGCATTTTTCGCCTTTGGACGACATTTTTTTAATTGTAAATAGGCTATGAGCACTGCACGATTTTAAAAATAACTTGAGCTGGATTTATTTGAAGCTTCGACATGACTTTAGTCTTAAGTTGGTTTACAGAGGCAATTTCTGGATTTAGCCGCCTAGTCATTAGAATTAAAAATCATCTGAAGTGAGAGATATCTGCAGTGAGTTTCCGCTAAAAGACTACATAATTGAAATATTTAGATATGGTAAAAGATAATAGAGTAATTTCACCATTCGCCACATTAATTATCAAGGAACTAAAACCATGATTGAGCAAGCTGTTAATCCAAATTCAACCCAACAAACTGAACCACTCAAAACCTTATTCAAAATCTCTCCCGAAAAAAACGCCTTATCCGATTGGCAATCAGCCGTTATCCTTGTTGTCCAAAATTTTTTAGAACAAATCAAAGAGCAAGTCATTCAGAAGCGTGAATTAACCTTATCCTCCGTGATGATCAGCTATGTGCCAGAATCTGAGTCTGTGACCAATATTGAAAACGCCGCGCAGATTTTAAAGCACTCTTTATCCGAATTAGGCATCTCTGTAAAATTAATTCCATTAACCAGCGCAGAAAATTTAAAAGCGCAACTGCAACAACACGATGTGTTAATGGTGCTTTGCACTCCAGCGTATGCCGATAAAATTGCAGAAGAACTCCAAATTCGTCAAATCATTGATGACTTTGGAAAAAGAAAAAATGATTCCTTGCATACCCTGTTATGCGCGGGTGGGTTTGGCGACACAGCCCTTAAAGTAGTGGATGGCCATTATCTGATCCGCAGTTACCAAGGCGCATTAAAAACAGAGGCCTCCTTAACTTCTCTGCAAACCTTTATCGATGTAGTCTTAAGCGTATCTGGAAACCAGGGATTAGGTCTTTTGCCTGATATGTTAGATTTAGAAAAGATGGAACGGGCAAAAGCCTACAAGGGCTATAAAAAGCTGTTTAATCAGTTATCTAAAACTCTGCAAGACTTAACCAACCATTATCGATTAAGCCAGCATGTAGAACACAAAATAGCGCAAAATGCACTGCGTGAATATTCTACGCCCAATCATACGCTAAAGCCTTTATTGTCCACTATTTTTAACAAAAAGACGGTGAAAACATGTTTATTTTTGTGTCCTACCAAAGCTGACACTGTTTTAACCGGTCTTGGCTTAGAACAAGCTTTGTTAGCGCAAGGCAAATTAGTATTGAGCGTTGACTGTCAAGAATACACGGCTAAAAGCGCCCATGATTCAGTACGATTGGTCTTGCAAAAACTTAATTTTAAACGACCGGAGATTGAAGCGTTAAAACAAACCGACGTCGTCGTTATTTTCAAAAACTATGAGCAATTGGGCGCTTATGACAACCTCTATGTCAAAAATCAACTCAGACAATGGCCAAACGTTAAAGTATTGGTCACGTGCCATGCTGAACATTTCCAGCATCGTGATTACCAAAGCTGCTTCTTGAGCGACCCTGCCAACCCACAAATGGATAGTCTAAGCGTCCACCAAATTCCGCATTTTGCCCCAATCGAGGCAGAAACCCAGGTTAATAATTTAAAAAATAGTCAATTCATAGAAATCACCAAACAAGACGCTGTACTTCACCCTAAACCGCAAGCGATACAATTAGAAGTAACACGCTTCTTAAAAGACCTACGTACAAATTTAGTAGAACAAGGCCTATTAAAACCTATCCTGTCGGAAAACCCTCAGGCTTTTATCAGTTATGCCTGGGAATCAGACAAAGCGGCGCTAACGCGTCAACAAAAACATCTCTCTAGAATTGCCAGAGATTTAAGTACATTGGGTATTCCCGCTTGGTTAGATATTGAACGTATGACGGGAAACATTGACGAGCAAATGGCGGGTAACATACAAGGCAGTCGCTATGTGTTAGTGATTGGCACGCCCCGTTATACCCAGCGAGCAGGACAACCTACTAATGTGCAGAAAGAGTATCAAGCGATTTTAGCTAGACAAAGTCAAGGCACGTTAACCGTGTTCCCTTTAAAATTTGCAGACGAGAATCCTTTTCCAATCGAGTTAATGGAGCATCCCAATGGTTTGGACTTTAGGCAAATAGATGATGAAGCGGTTTATATTCAGCAATTGACCGCCCTTATCCCACAATTGGTCACTATTGATGCGATTCAATACCAGGAACATCTGAATTCTCTGAACAAAGCGCTGCAGTTGTTGCCAGCCAGTCATTTAATCACTGACAAAAACCAGGATGAAATCCAGTCCTACGATATTGATAATCGTCTTAAGGCCTATGTCAAACCGCATGCGCTATTCAAGGCTGAAGACCCTTTAGATACACGTTTTGATTTACCCAAACACTTTAACGAACACCTTGCCAAAAACAACACTAAAGCTTATATCATCCTCGGCAGATCAGGCTCAGGTAAGTCTCTGTTTACCCTCTATACCTTCAAGCAACTGTTACAACAATGGCATCAATGGCGCACGGCTGAGATTGAGAAGACCCGACCTGAATGGCTACCTATTTATATTCCGCTGAAAAGCTATGCTCAAGATAAAGCAGACCAAGCTATAACCTTAACCTTGCAACAAGCTTATCAACTGGATGCACACGACATTGAAAATTTAAGACAAGGTCTAGGGGTAGGGCAAAAGGTATTATTTATCCTCGATGGCTACGATGAGCTGGGCAAAGGGAACAGACCTAATTATACGGAGCAATTAAAAGACTGGCCCCATGCTAAATTATTAATCAGCGGTAGACCCGAGCATTTTGACAGCGATGCGCAACACAAAGAAGCGTTTGCCCTCAATCAAGACTATAGCTCTTTCAAAGTCATCTATGTCTCGCCGTTTTCTCCCGAAGAAGTCAAAGAGTACATTGTAGCTTATGATTCCAATCCAGATACCTATGCCAAGATAGAGTCTATTCCAGGTTTAATGCCATTGCTGGATAATCCGTTTCTGTTAAACCTTGTGTTGCAAGCCTTGCCCCGCTTATTAGAAACTCACAAAGATAGCCAACAAGCCATTAAACGCGCTGACATCTATCAAGCGTTTATTGATACTCTATTCAACAAAGAAGCCTATAAACAACAAGAGATTCATAGCCAGAACGTTGAACTGACAGCTTATCATCAGTTTGCAGAAAACTTAGCCTTTACGCTATTTAGCGAAAAGACCATTAGCATTACTTCAGATAAAGCAACTCTTTGGGAAGAATTTTCCCAAGCCCAAGCATACATTCGAGAAGCGTGTCCATTAAAGCGAACCGGAGAGGAATATAGCTACATCCATAAATCGGCTTATGAATACTTTGTAGCGGTTCGTTTATGGAATGCCTTAACAGAAGACACCGACACCTTAGTGAGATTTTGGAACACACGCCCTTTAACCGAAGAAAGAGCGGTCATAGATTTTTTGGTAGAATTTTATCAAACCAACCGCCCTTCTGGTGCTTTTTTTCAAGGAGAAAAACCCTACTTACAAGCCAGAAAAAAATTATTCCAACTCATTGAGGACTCTAAGCAACAACCAACCGTTGCGCAAGCGGCTGCTAATGCCATCACTGTCCTTAACAGCGCTAATGTCCCATTTTTTGGACGGGATTTTTGCAACATCCAGGTTCCAGGTGCTGATTTAAATAATTCTATTTGTGATTATACCAACTTTAGTAATGCCGATTTAAGCAACGTGCAATTGCAAGCCGCTTCATTAGGAAACGTCAATTTTCAGGGCGCACAGATGCAAGGGGTTAATTTTGGCGAATTACCTTCTTTGCTCTTAAAAGACTCTGCCAATAGCTGTTGCTATTCTAAAGATGGCCGTCTGTTAGCAGTTGCTGCCGGAAATGCCATTCAGATTTATAACCCATACACTCGTAGTCTACTCCTCACTTTAGAAGGTCACAGCGATTCTGTCTGGAGTGTGAGCTTTAGCCCGAATGGCGAGCAGCTCGCGTCTGGGAGTAGTGATAAGACTATTCGGTTGTGGGATGTAGAGTCTGGCAAGTGTCAAAAGATCTTAGGAGGTCACAGCGATTCTGTCTGGAGTGTGGGCTTTAGCCCGAATGGCGAGCAGCTCGCGTCTGGGAGTAGTGACAAGACTATTCGGTTGTGGGATGTCCAGCAAGGCGTGTTGCAAAAGAGCTTGGAAGGTCACAGCGATAATGTTTATAGTGTGGGCTTTAGCCCGAATGGCGAGCAGCTCGCGTCTGGGAGTAAGGACAAGACTATCCGTTTGTGGCATGTGGAATCTGGCGAGTTGCAAAAGACCTTAGAGGGGCATACAGGCTATGTTAATAGTGTGAGCTTTAGCCCGAACGGAGCACAACTGGCGTCTGGGAGCGGTAGTTATGGTGACAATGATAACACTATCCGTTTGTGGCATGTGGAATCTGGTGAATTACAAAAGACCTTAGAGGGTCACAACAGTAGTATCCTGAGTGTGAGGTTTAGCCCGGATGGAGAATTGCTGGCCTCTGGGGGTTGTGATGAGACCATCCGGTTGTGGCATGTGGAGACTGGGACACTGCAAAAGATCTTAGGGGGTCATAGCAGTCCTGTCAACAGTGTGACCTTTAGCCCAAATGGCGAGCAGCTGGCGTCTGGAAGTGGTGACAATACTATTCGGTTGTGGAATGTCCAGCAAGGCGCGTTGCAAAAGAGCCTAGACGGACGACAGGGACACAAAAGTACTGTCCTGAGTGTAAGTTTTAGCCCGAAGGGTGAGTTACTGGCCTCTGGAGGGTGTGACAAAACTATCCATTTGTGGGATGTCCAGCAAGGCGCGTTGCAAAAGAGCTTGGAAGGTCACAGCGATAATGTTTATAGTGTGAGCTTTAGCTCGAATGGTGAACTGCTGGCCTCTGGGTGTAAAGACGGAAGCATCCGTTTGTGGCATGTGGAGTCTGGTGATTTGAAAAAGACCTTAGAGGGGCATAAAGGCGATGTTAATAGTGTGAGGTTTAGCCCGGATGGAAAATTACTGGCGTCTGGGGGTTTGGACAATACTATTCGGTTGTGGAATGTCGAGCGTGGTGAGTTACACAAAACTTTAGAGGGGCATAGTGATTGGATCAGAAGTGTTATCTTTAGCCCAAATGGTGAGCAGTTGGCAACTGGAAGTGATGACAGTAGCATTCGTCTGTGGAACGTCGAGCGCGGTGAATTACAAAAATCTTTAGAAGGTCATAGAGGTAGTGTCTATAGTGTGACCTTTAGCCCGGATGGAAAATTACTGGCGTCTGGTAATAGTAACAAAACTATTCGATTGTGGAATGTCGAGCGTGGTGAGTTGCAAAAAACTTTAGAGGGGCACGGCAGTTATATCTGGAGCGTATTATTTAGCCCGAATGGCGAGCAGTTGATCTCTGGAAGTAGTGACAACACCATCCGATTGTGGAGCCATGATAATCAAATAAATAGTTTAAATACATTTTCTGACATATATAGTCTTGCGTGGCGACCAAGCCTAACCAATGGAGAAACCTATTTAGCCACTGCCCATAATGATGCTTCTGTTCGTTATTGGTGTGTCACTCAAACACAAAATGTACTTTGCTTTGAATTACTCTGGAGCACCAAAAGACCTAGTAAATTGAACGCACAAGACGCTAATATAGAAGGTGCTCAAGGACTTTCTTTACTGAACTCTCAGCTATTAGCACAACGAGGCGCTAAAGGCAAACCAAATATGGTTAAATCGCTTACTTCAGCTACTTCGCAAGGAGACTCAAATGCACAGGCTGAACTAGGAAAACTTTATTTAGAAGGTAAAGAAGTGTTTCAAGACTTAGGATTAGCGGTTACCTACTTAACTAAAGCAGTAGAACAAAAACATCCAACAGCAGCTTTCTATTTAGGGAAATGCTATCAAAAAGGAGAAGGTGTTCAGCAAGATTTAGAAAACGCTATGAAGTTGTTCATGTTTGCGGCTGAAAGCGGGAGTATTGAAGCACAAAGAACTTTAAATAATTGCTATCGAATAGGACATGGGATTCCTAAAGATCTAGGCCTTGCTTTTAAATGGCTTAAAAAAGTAGCGGATCAAAATGATGCAGAGGCACAGTTTGGCCTAGGAGAATGTTATAGAGTCGGTGAAGGGGTGGAGCAAAATTATAAAGAAGCTCTTCGCTATTATTCAAACGCTGCAAAACAAGGTCATTCATTAGCAAATCTCGCGCTTCAGATAATTCCCAGTAATTTTCCAGAATCAAAACGAGAAACTTATTACCTTGCGGAACATGGGGATTCTGAGGCGCAAAATGATTTAGCGCTTTTTTACTATCAAGGCTATGACGTGGAGTTTACTAAGAACTTAAATAAAGCCATAGCATGGTGGACAAAGGCTGCCGAAAAAGGTAATGCCAAAGCGCAAAACTCTCTAGGAGAATGCTATCAAAAAGGAGAAGGCGTTAGCCAAGATTTAGAAACCGCACTGGAATGGTACATAAAAGCAGCAGAAAAAGGGAATATAAATGCTCAAGCAAAACTAGATATACTTAATGATAACAAACAAAGTAGCCAAGAAAAGACTGAATTAAAAGCTGTGAATACGGTATTACAATCTCTAACTGAACAACCTCTTCTTACTCAAACTATGGAAATAGAATCTATACAAGAAAAAATCCAGGAGGTTGAAATTCCAAGTGAGTTACCAACTGTATCTTCAATAGCTGGGTTATCGTCTGTTGGTTTCTTTGCGCAAAATCAACATACACTAATAGATACTAGGACGAAAATTGAAGCAAAAAAAATTGAGCCTGGGTTAGCACAGCCATAGCAATTAGATTCTTACAAATCAGGGTTTGTGAGAATAGCAGGAAGCGCTGAGACGGGAACGAAAAATCAAGGGTTTGTGATTCTCGAAACTCACTCTTGAAATGATTTTCTCAATTCGTAAGCATAGGGGCGGGTTTTAAGAAACCAACTAGGTATAGGTCTACATGAATTTATGGATAAACAGTCCGAAGAATTGATCTATGTAGTGATAAAAAAAATACAAAGCTTGATGGATTGCATGGTCAAAGCGAGAGAAGCGAAAAAAGACAATGGTCATTCTGTACAGGGTCGTATCGCGCTGTTTCAAGACCCGAATAAGCAGATGGATATCCTAACGGGTAACATCGTGATTCTGAAGGAGACGCTAGAGAAAATCGAGCAACTGGCTGGAAACCTAAATTTAGTTACCAAAAATCGCCCAGAAAAAGAGCATTCAACGGCTATACGTTTGCCAACGTCAGCTTTGTAAGAAAAAAAATATA
>JACCDN010798641.1_pt1 | contig 10270 bp, 9 predicted proteins | sample 7441691 | NCBI WGS metagenome assembly JACCDN01 (sample SAMN15323439, study PRJNA562643) | freshwater metagenome | isolation source: river surface water | place: USA:Blue River Watershed | collected 2017-08-16
GGATGTATGGTTAGAAGCTCAATCAAAATGTTCTTTCTGTTCTAACACTTACTGGCAATATTACAAGAGAATTAGAGCTGGTGAAAAAGAAATTGATTTGGGTAGCAATCAACTCTAAAAATAATTGATTTTTTTATATAAAGACTTGTTATATTAAAATATATATTAAGAATAATAAATATTGTATTAAATTATGTAATGTCGTCTATTTTATGTCCTAGATGCAAAAGTGGCAATATTATAGGTTTAAATATTAATATTTCTAAACCTTTTCAAAAAATATACAAATGTAAAAATTGTTTTTGTACTTTTTATACAAAAAAAAAATAATCAATTAGTAAATAAGTAATTTAATTAAATAAATTTCTTTTCATTAAACTTTTTTTCCATTCTTTAAGTTTTTCATCAACTTCAAGTCCTACTTTTATTATTTCCTCTTCACTAAATTCACTCATATTACAAAGATTTCTTAATTTAGGTTTAGTTTCTTTGTTAGTTTTATCAATAATGTCTGTGGATATTTTTTTAGAACTGGAGCCTTCTAAAATATTAAATGTTATTTTTTTTGGACGTCCTCTTGGTTTTTTAGGTGGTTCATAATTTATTTTTTGTAATATATTATCTTTTTTTATATCATCAACAATTTTATTATAATTATTTTTAACATCATCTCTAATATTATAAAAATATTCTGTCAATTCTTTATTAACAACTCTATCAAATTCGTCTAATCTTTTATCATCAGGAATAAATCTATCTTTAGCATCAGCATATGCTCTAAAATACATTTTATAATATTTGTTTATGTTATCATCAAAGTTTTTAAGTTTCTTTTTATCTCCTAATTTTTCTAATTGTTCTAAATTATATTTAAAATATTGTAATAATTGCTGATTTATTGTGATTAAAACTGTATTTAACGGTGTTAATTCAAATTTACCATTTTTAACAGTCATAGCCTTATCTCTTGATAAATCTGAAACATATAAATTTTTATATTTAGGTTTATTATTCCATATGTTTCCTGCTGATGTTGTAAAAATATGTTTTCCTACTTTACCAAATATTTTATTAAATTCTGTTAAATCAATTTCCTTAATGTCTTCCTTACCAAAATCTACTAATTTGTCAGTTGATATATTAATATTATTAATATTATTATTTACTATGTTGTTATTTGTAATATTAGTATTACTAACACTTAATTTTTCCATTAAATTTTTTACTTGGCTATTTAAATCTAAATTTAAATCAGTAATTTTTCTTATATATTCCTCCATATTTTTTAAATTTTTCTTATTTTCTTCTTCTAATTTAATTAATTTTTTATTTGTTTCTTCTTCTCTTTTTTTATTATCCTCTTCAATTTTATATAATAACTTTTGTTTTTCTTGATTTAACTTATTTATTTGTTCATCCCTTTCTAATAATAACTTAAATATATTTTCTTTTTGCTCATCCTGATATTTTTTAACTTTACAACTATTATTTTTTAAATGTTTAGTTAAGTTAGATTTATTAAAAAATTTTTTATTACAAAAATTGCAACAAAAATTTATATTTTCATTTTCTTCAATTTTAAAATCAATTTTATTATTTTTGGATTCATTTTGAATTGATAAATTTTCATCAGGATTTAAAATGGATTCGTTTTTAATTTGATTACAACTAAACTTTTTATTTATATGTTTTTCATAATTATATTTTTTTGGAAAAACTACATTACATTTTGGACAAGTATAATTTACCATTCTAATATACTTTTAATATATAAGTAATATATATTAAATTAATTTTAAATTAACTTATATATTATTTTTTTTTGTGGCAATTGCCACATTCTTGTGGCAATTTGTGGCATGAAAAATACTTAGTCTCCTTCGTCACTTTCCACATATTTTTTTTATTTTTTTTTCTTCTCCTTCTTCTCTTTTTAAAATATAAATAATTATTTCTTGTGTGTAAAATGCTTAAAAATAAAAAAATTTTTTCATAAAGTAAATAAAAATCCAAATTTGCTAAAAAAAATAAAATTTTTTTAATTTTTTATAGTATACAAAAAAATTTATTTAACATATTTTTTATCAATTATTTTAATAGGATTACCTTGTTGTTTGTAATAAATCAATATATTGATAGCCCAGCAGTGAGGAACAGTTCTAGGTAAAAGTAAAAGTGATTCAATAGTAATTTTGTTAAAATCATTAAATGACATTTCTAAAGTGTACAAAGCTAAATTAAGTATATCTTCACTTATACTAAGATTATGAACAGATAAATCAGTTTGAACTTGAACAGGTAAATATTCTTGAACAGATTGATTAATTTTAGGTGAAAAATTAATATTTTGAGGTTGAATTTGAGATAAATTATAATTTAATTCAGGAATATTTTTATCTAATGTATTTGTGTTTAAATTTTTTACAGAACTAGATTGTAATTTTAAAGATGTCAAACTAGCTCTATTATAAGTATTAGTTGGAGAAGGTAAATTTGTTTTTGGTAAATCATTTATATTAGATATATTTGATGAAGAGGGTTTTTTAGCCATAAAAATACTTGGAATGGATTGATTTGAATTTATACTTGGTAAACTGGTATTCATTTTATATATAATATAAATATATATAAAAACAATTAAATTAAAATAATATTTACTTAAAAAAAATTTTGACATGTCTAAGACCATCTGATGTTGGTAAAAGTGTAACATTTCCATTTAAACCAAGAAATTTGCCTGTTCCAGAAATAATGTTTGATTCAGCTAAAACACCAATAGGATATAATACACTTGGAACATTATTTAAAAAAGAATAATCCCAGTTAATAGTTCCTTCTCCTTCAATATAATAAGTATTTGAAATTCTAACAGAATAAAGATTAGAATTTAATTGTTGTAAAACATCAGTGCTTGTTTTATATCCAATTTGTTTATTATGTTTGTTATAAATAGGACATTTAATAAAAACTTGTTGAACTAAATTTCCAGGTTTATTACTAATATTTTGTGTAGTTACACTAAACTCAGGATCGGTAGTTTTAAAGTAAAATGAAAGTTTTGAACACATAAGTAAATGATTTATATTATATTAAATAAATATAATAAATTAATATTTAATGGAAAAAAAGTTACACATATAATCCAAAAGGTATATCTTTTTTATTTTTAATATGATCACCTTTTAGAAATATAAACTTGTTAATAGATTCTTTAACATCAGTTAGAAGAAGTTTTTTCTTATCTAACACAGGCAATAAAAATACTCTTTTATTTTGAACAATTTTTAAATTTAAGCATAGCGTTTCCATATCCCCACCTTGATTTTCAAAATATTTATAATTTAGACCAATTAATTTGTTAAGTTCTTCTTGAGTAAATTCAACTTCCCAAAACTTGTATTCATTAATTTTTTTCATAAATATTTGAGCTAATTCATCTGATGTATATTTGTTAATATCAAATCTAAATGGAAATCTTCTTCTTAAACCTTCATTATAATTAAAAAATGAACTATCCAAAGAATCTTTATATCCTGCAATAATACAAACAAATTCAGATTTATTTTCAGATAAAGCTTGATTTAAAGTATCAATACACTCTTTTGAAAAAGAATCTCTACCTTCAGGATTACCTAAACTATATGCTTCATCAATTAATAAAATACCTCCTTTAGCTTCGTTAATTTTAGCTTGAGTTTGTGCAGCAGTATGACCTAAATATTTACCAATTAAATCAGATCGTTTTGCCTTCACAATATGTCCTTTTTTAAGAAAACCTAATTTAGTATAAATTTTTGCTAATATTTCAATAAAAGTTGTTTTACCTGTTCCAGGACTTCCAGTTATTACTGCATGCAACATATCCGAATTAATGTTATTATCTTTTTCTTTATCTTGATTAAATTGATTAATTTTATCATTAGAATAACTTTTCATAACTAATAAATAAATTAACATATTAACAATTTCTTCCTTGATATCCTTTAATCCAATTAAACTATCAAGTTCATTAAGATAATTAGAAATTTCAAATAATACTTTTAAATCAATACCATTATGAAATTTTCTCATTCTACAGTGATAATATTTGCCTAATTCAACCAAATCAACAAGAGTATTAGCTTTAGTTATTTTAACAGGATTATTTCCATACCATCTAATAAAATATTTTTTATGGTCACATAAACTATTGTCACAATGATATTTTGCTTTTGGTGTTCCTAAAAATTCATTTTCTTCTTCATTTTCATCAGTATTATTATTATTATTATTATTATTATTTCTATTTTTGTTTAAAATAAATTTATATTTTTTAAACGGAACACGATTATTTTCTTCATTATCGTCATCTTCTGCATTAAATTGATTAACAGTAGAAATTTCTGCTATACGTTTTTTATTTTTTCTAGGTGAATTGGGTTTATCATCTTTAATATCTTTATTATCTTTATCATCTTTATTATCTTTATTATTATTATCATTTTTATTGACATCAGAATCAAAAAGCATAATTTTTTTTAATATAATAATAGTTTAATAAAAAAATAAACTTTTAACTAAAAAAATATAATAATTAATAATTTAATAATTTAATTTTATCATAAAATTGTTCTTTTGATAAAATAGTGATTTTAAGTTCTTTGGCTTTTAAAATTTTATTAGATTCTTCATTAATATCGGCAGCAATAACAAAATCAGTATTTTTGCTTACAGAGCTAGTTAATTTAACCCCAATATTTTCTAATTTACTTTCTATATCTTTATCTCTAAAACCAGTAAAAACTATTGTTTTATTAGCAAATTCCATCAAACCAGTACTTATTTTATCTGTTTCTTCTTTATCTTTAGTTTTAGATTTATCAGTTTTACTAGAATCCTTTAGTAGATTAGGTTTAATTTTAATTAAATTATCCAAATAAAGAATAAATTCATCTAAATTATCAACAATTTTAGTAGTTGTTTTAGTATCAAAACCATTAACAGCATTAATTAATTTAGTAGTAGCTTCTTTACCTTGTTCTTTATAAATATCAAGAATATTAGGATAATCATCAATAAGTGATTTAAACTTTTTAACTCCAATTCCGCGTCCAAATATTTGAGAAGCTCCCATAATTTCATAAATCTTTCTTCCAGTTAACCCAGCATCAATAGATTCATAAATTTTATCAATTGATTTTGTTCCAAGTCCTTCAATTTTATATAATTCTTTTTTGTTAGCTTTTAAAATCTTTGGTAAATCATCATAACCATTTGCAACAAATTTTTCAATTGTTCCTTCAGCCATAAATCTAATATCTAAAGTAACAAAGAAATAAGTTAATTTTTTAACAATAATTTTATCCATAGTTTCTTCATCTAAATCAGTAGCAATAATATCAACTTTTGTTTCATTCCACTCATATTTTATTGAGGGCATTTTTGGTTTTTTAGAATCTGCAGGTTTGATAACTTTTTCAATTTTAGGAATAACATCACCAGAGCGAATAATTTGAACAACAGCACCGGGACCAATAACATTATCAACAACATTTTTAGCATTATTAGCGGTAGCATAAGTAATTTCAACTCCACCTAATTCAACAGTATCAATTTTAATTTTTGGTTTAATATATTTGTCTTTAGAAACTTCCCAAATAACATCAACAACAGTAGATTCAGCAATTTGGTCAGTTAAAAGTTGTTTAAAAGCAAAACCCCATTTAGGATTTTCTCCAATTTCTTGTGGATAATATTTAGAATCATCAATTACAACAATACCATCTATTTCATATTTGTAATCATTTCTATTAGAAACCAACATTTCAGATAACATATCAATAGTAATAGATTTTTTAATAAAATAAGGTACTGTTCTTGGAGTAAATTCTTTTTTTTCAATATATTTTAATTGGTCAGAAGCAATAAATTCAGGATATAAAACCCAATATGCAACAAAATCAATTAATTTTAACATTTTTGCATCAGGTTTTTTAGTATTAATAATTCCAGAAACAGCATTACGAGGATTAGCCATTTTATCAGCAATTTTTTTAAAGTTTTCTTTACTCATAATTAATTCACCTCTAATTGCATCACCTTCAACTAATTTTGAAGTGTTTATTCCTATTAAATCAATACAATGTGAAATATCTTGACCTTCTACTCCATCTCCTCTTGTATACATGAATACTTTTCCATTTTTTTTATAAAGTAATGCAGAAATTCCATCTAATTTATATGATATAGCATAAGGACCAGGATAATCATTAATCCACTTTGCAAATGTTCCCGTGGATGGTTTAATTTTGTCTAATGAACCCATATAATAAGGTAATTTAACTTTATTACCAACTGATGCTTTAATTGGTGCACCAACTTCCTTAACTTTATTAAAATTTTTTTCATAATATTCTTTAACATAATCAAATAGTTGGTCAGAAATTAATGATTTATTTTCATTATAATATTTATCAGATAAATACTCAATTAACTTTTTTAAACCATCTTTTTCTAAAGAACCCAATATTTCATCAGGATCATTTTGTAATTCTTTTATTACTTGTGATATTTTCATTTGTTTCTTTTAAATATATATAATTCTATAATAATATATATTTTATTAAATTAAATCAATTTTTTATAAAAATTAAATATAATCATCAATAGATATTTGAGTAAAATAGTAATCAACATTAAATTCTTTTTTATTTTCTAATGAATTATAAATATTTTTAATTAATTCACAATTAATAGTACCATCAGTAAGTCCAATAGGAATACAAGTATTTTTTGAATCAATATATTTAATAAATTGATTAAAATTTAATATTGAATAAATTTTACAGACCAATTCAGAAATACAAATCAAGTCATTTTCTAATTTAAACCAAGCTTCATTTTTAATAATAAAATCATTAATAATTACATTTTTTTCTTGTTGTTTATTTTCTATGCTTAAAGTTTGATAATTATTCCAAAAATCTTTATTAAACATATTTACCAAATATAAATTTAAAAAGACACTTCTTATTTCAAAAATATATTTTTTTATATCATTAAAGTTTATATGATTACAAATAATAATTTGAATTAGTTTTATTAAAAAATCTGAAAAATGTGATTTGAAATAATTATATTTGTCTATTGGATTTTTATTAATTTTAACTGAATCTAAAAGTATTTTATAAATTTTATCAAATTCATTATTAATAGAACCAATATATTTGTTATCTATAGTTATTTGAATACATGTTCTTAATATTACAACAAATAATCTAACCAAACTATTGTTAAACCCATTTAAACTATTAAATTGATTAAAACATTTTATAAAAGTAAAATAATAAATATTATCCATTTTTTTATTATATTCATATTCAAAAGATGCATTAATAAATGTAAGATGATATGTCCATAACAATTTAACTAATTTCCAAGTTTGTTTGTTAATATATATTGGTAACATAATATTAGTATCACCATTAAGATTATCAATAATATTAAAATTATTTAAATCTAAAATATCTTTTTCAGGTTTATTTTGTTTATTATCAAAATTATTTGAATCTATATTATTATCATTATTATTAATATTTAAATCAGCTAATACCATTTGATAATAATCATACATGCTAATCCAATTAGTAGAAACAGAACTAACAACCATATTTGGATAACTGAATAATATAGAAGAACTACCATCAATAATACCTTTAAAACTGTGTCTGGATAAATTATATTTAATTAATATTCCAAAAGGATTTAATTCATTATATTCATCAATCCAATTTGTCATAGTAACATTAGAAACAAAATATTCAATAGATTGGTCACTAATATTATTTATAATAGTGTTTTGTATTTTTATAATATCATTTTGATTAATTAAAGAAGTGGATATATTTTTTATTTTAATATTTTTAGTATTTGAATCAATATGAAATTTAATTAGTTTGGGATAAATTTCTTGATAAAATTCTAAAATATATTTAATATTAGAAGTAAATTGTAAAGTTATTGGAACTTTAACTGGACAAACTAAACAATTACTATTATAAATTTTTAATAAATTATTTTTAAAATTATTAATAATAGCAAAAATTTTTTTATCAATACAATTAATTAAGTTGAGTTTAAAAAATTTTTCTATTAATTCTAAATATTCATTGCTATAATTTTTAATTTTTTGTATATTAATTAAAGCTAATTCAAACACCCTTAACAAATTAACATAGTTTTTAACTAATTCAACTTGATTATTTTTTGATTCAATTAATTTATCTATTTGTTCAATTAATATTTTAATATAATCTAATTCTGTTTTTACATCTTCTAAAATATCATAATTGATATGATTAATATTAAAAATAGTGGGAGATATTATATCTTTAGTTTGTATACTTTTATAATTAATAAATATTTCATTAACATTATTAAATATATTTTTGAAAAAAGGATATATACCAATGTTGCAAAAAAATATTTTATTTTTAAATTGGTCAAAAATACTATTTAATTTAGTTTTGTATTCTTTAGTAAAACCGTGTCTATTTATAGCTGTCAAATAGATAATTTTGTGATTTATATCACTATAGGGAAGTAATTGTTCTAAAACATCATCAAAATTTTCAATAGGATAAGAATTATATTTTTGAAAAACAGTAGTATTTAAAAGTAATAAAATAATCAAAATAATATTTTCCTTATTTAAATTAATTTTTGCTATAGATAATGAAGGATATGTTTTGAAAAAAATAACTTCGTTGTAATCAAGTTTATTTTTAGAATAAATAATATTAACTAAATCATAATAAATCCATCTGATAATAGTATAAAATATAAATAGATTAGTATCATTAAAATAATAATTATCAATAATGTATATTAAATTCATTGGTAGAATATTATTTTAATATAGTGAATATGTTTATATATATAATTATTATGTAATATAAATATATATCAAATTTTTTATGGAGGAAGAGCATAAATTATATAATAAATTAATAAAAAATAATGGTAATGTAATACTATTTGGTTTATCAACCTGTGGATATTGTAAAGCAGCAATAAATTATCTAAGAAATAAAGAAATACCTTTTAAGTTTTATGATATTAAAGAATATTATGGAATTTTTTTTAAAATTCTACAAAATGTAATTAAAAATCATCCTGAATTAGGAATCAATATAAATCATCGTACTATTCCAGTAATTTTTGCTAATGGAAAATTTATAGGTGGATATACAGATTTAATAAAAATTTTATAAAAATATTAAATATTAAATAAATAAAATAATTAATAAATTTTTATCAATTATTTGAAATAAGTGAAAGTTCTTTAAATGTAAAAGAGTCTTGATTAAATTTTTTTAAAATATTATTAAAAGTTTCAGTATCATTTTTAAATTGTTCATCATACCATTCTTCCATGTAATTATTATATTTTTGAACACCTTGAATTAAAAGAGTAATGTCTTTATTTAAAGATTCCATATTAATAATTTTACCACCATTAATTTTTGATTCAAGGTCAAAAGTAAATTCTCTAACAGCATCAATAATTTCAGATTCAATAGTTTCATTTGAATTATCTTGATTATTATTAAGATTAATATTAAAGTTAAGATTAAAATTAAAGTTTTCCATATTTTTAAAATATATTATTATTAGTTATAATTATTATTAAAGATTTATATATATAAAATTACTATTATGTTATTTATTCAACTTTTTTATTTTAACATTATTATTATACAATAATAAATTACAGTATAAAAAATATAACTATTTATTTTTTTTAATATTTTTTTTTATTTTAATATTTCTTTTTATTTTAATATTTTTTTTTATTTTAATATTTCTTTTTATTTTAATATTTTTTTTTATTTTAATATTTTTTTTAATAAAATAAAGTTTAGTATGAGGATAAAAATGTTTATAATTATTACATTTTGGTGTATTTAATATTTTTTCATCAAAATTATAACAATAATAAAAATCATTAAAATAGTTATTATGTTTATTTAAATTTAAAACTTGCATATTAAGAGAAACAGTTTCATATTTTTTAATAATTTTATCTTTAATAAGATAAAAAAAACTACTATCTGTACAATTAAAAATATTATTTATAACTATATGAACATTATTAAAAAGTAAATCTGTTTCTAACATTATTTATTAGTATGTTATTATAAATAAGTATTATTTATAATAAAAATCAATTTTTATAAAAAAATTAAAAATATATTTTTTAAGCCTTCTTAGTACCCTTCTTAGTCTTGAC
>JACCDN010023709.1_pt1 | contig 10269 bp, 7 predicted proteins | sample 7441691 | NCBI WGS metagenome assembly JACCDN01 (sample SAMN15323439, study PRJNA562643) | freshwater metagenome | isolation source: river surface water | place: USA:Blue River Watershed | collected 2017-08-16
ACAAGTATCTATCAACACTCATGGTGTAGCTCTTAAAATATACAACTGTGGTATATTAATAACTGGCCCTAGTGGTATTGGAAAAAGTGATTTAGCTCTAACTTTAATTGATAAAGGTCATAAATTAATTGCTGATGATTCAGTAATTATAATTAAGCATAATAATAAACTTAAATTAAACTCTCTTAAAGAAAGCTTTGGATTTATGCATATTAGTGGAGTTGGCTTCATTAATATTGAAAATTTATACTCTAAATGCTCACTTATTAAAAATGCACCGTTAAATTTTATAATTGAATTATCACAAAAAACAAATCCGGACTATTCTTTTTCTTACCAAATAGCTTATGAAAATATTTTGGGTATAAATATTAGGAAATTTAATTTAACTATTAATAAACACCGGCCTTTACCTTTATTAATTGAAATTTTAACAAAAAATTATATTCAACTTATAAAAAATGGTTATAATTCTAATGAAGAATTTATTAAAAACCATCAATCTAAGTTATTATAATTAATCTTTAATGAGTAAATAAATATGCAATTAATTTTAATAAGTGGCTTAGCCGGAGCTGGAAAATCAACAGCTTTAAAAATATTAGAAGATAGTGGTTATTATTGTATTGATAATCTACCCCCTCCTATGTTAAAAGAACTTATTAATATTCATAATTCATCAGGAGTTAAAAAAATCGCAGTAAGCATTGATACACGTTCACATTCTATGCTTCATGATTTACCTAAGGCAATTGCGGAAATATTAAAATCTAAAATAGAACTAAAAATAATTTTTCTCGATGCAAGAAATGAAATCTTAATAACTAGATTTTCAGAAACAAGACGCAAACATCCATTATCTGATGGCAATAAAACTGTTAGTGATTGTATTTTAGAAGAAAGAGGAATACTTAGAGAAATTGAATCTCTTGGTTATAAAATTGATACTAGCGACTTAACAGCAAATAACTTAAGAAATATTATAAAAGAGTTTGTTCAAGCTGATTATTCACAATTAAATATTATAATTCAATCTTTTGGCTATAAATACGGACTACCTGTTGACTCCGATTTTGTTTTTGATGTTAGATGTCTTATTAACCCTTATTACGATACAAATATTCGTGATTTAACAGGACTTGATGAACCTATTATTTTTTTTCTAAAAAAAGAAGATAAAGTTAATAAAATGATAAATGATATTTATAATATGGTAAGTGTTTGGCTTGATGATTTTAGCAAAGATAATAGAAACTACCTAACTATTTCTATTGGCTGTACTGGCGGTAGGCATCGATCTGTATATATTACAGAAGAATTAGCAAAATTAATTAAACAAACAGGGTATAAGACTCTTATTAGACACCGCCAACTATAGTATAATAATTTACTTAAAAAATAAGGAAGCCTAAGAGTATTAAAAATGCTTTATAAAAAAATTACTGATATTAATCTTAATAATAAAATTGTATTTATTCGAACAGATATGAATGTCCCTATCCAAAATAATCAAATTATTGATGATACACGGATTAAAGCGGGATTAAAAACAATTGAATATGCTTTAAAATCTAATGCAAAAATTATTATAGCAACACATCTTGGACGCCCAGTTGAGGGCTCTTGTACAGAAAAAGATAGTACCACTATTATTGCTGATAAATTGAGTAAACTCTTAGGGCATAAAATAAAATTTATTAAAGACTTTTCTCAGGGTATAAATTTTAATGAAAATAATATTGCCATGCTTCAAAATGTCCGTTGTAATATTGGTGAAAAACAAAATAGCCTAGAACTTGGAAAAAGCTACGCTAAATTATGTGATGTATTTATTCATGATGCATTTGCAACTGCTCATAGAGCCGAGAGTTCAACTGATGCCATCGGTAAATATGCCAAAGAAGTTGGTGCTGGTTTTCTTATGAGTTCTGAAATTGATGCTTTAAATAAAGCTTTCACTAATCCTAGAAAGCCAATTGTTGCAATTATTGGCGGTAGTAAAATATCAACAAAATTATCTCTACTTGATAAATTAGCTGATAATGTTGATTATTTAATTGTGGGTGGAGGTATTCTCAATACGTTTTTATTAGCTAATGGCTTTAATATAGCAAAATCTTTGGTTGAAACAGATTTGATCAAAAAAGCAAAACATATTATAGACAAAATGAAAAAACGTGGTGCAGCAATTCCTCTTCCTAAAGACGTAATTGTAGCAAAAGAATGTGCAACTACTGCAATAGCTATTAATAAAAATATTGATAATATTGATAATGATGACATGATTCTTGATATAGGTAGCAAGTTTGCTCATGAATTAGCACAAATTATTACTAATTGTAGCACTATTATTTGGAATGGTCCAATTGGCGTATTTGAGTTAGATCAATTTGCTAATGGAACTAAAATTATTGCTAATGCAATTGCCAATAGTTCTGCATTTAGCTTAGCTGGTGGTGGAGATACTATTGCTGCTATTAACAAATTTAATTTATATGATAAAATTAGTTATATATCAACTGCAGGTGGTGCTTTACTAGAATTTTTAGAAGGTAAAAAATTACCGGCAATTTCTCTATTGGAAGAACGGGCACAATAAATGAAAACTTATTCGGTTAAAGATGCTCTTAGCCATTTTACAGTAGCAGCTGATGAAACAATAATTGAATTAAAAGGTTGGGTTAGAAGTAGGCGTGACTCTAAAGCTGGACTATCATTTATTAATTTAACTGATGGTTCATGTTTTGATACTATTCAAATAGTTGCAGAAAATAAACTTACAAATTATGATAGTGAAATTCTTCATTTAACAAAAGACTGCTCAATAATTGTTCAAGGTAAAATTGTTCAGTCTGTTGGTAGTGGTCAGAAAATTGAAATACTAGCTCAAAAAATTGAAGTAACAGGCTTTGTTGAAAATCCAGATACATATCCGGTTTCTCCTAAACGACACACTGTTGAATATTTAAGAGAAGTAGCTCATCTACGAATTAGAACTAACCTAATATCAGCAGTAGCACGTGTTAGAAATACCGTCTCATTTGCTATTCATGAGTATTTACAAAAAAATGGATTTTATTGGATACATACTCCTATAATTACTGCGTCCGATGCTGAGGGTGCTGGAGAATTATTTAAAGTATCAACGCTCGACTTTAATAATCTGCCTAAAAATGAAAATGGCACTATTAATTATAAAGAAGATTTTTTCGGGCGCGAAGCATTTTTAACTGTCTCAGGACAATTAAATCTAGAAGCATATTGCCTAGCTTTATCTAAAGTTTATACTTTTGGTCCTACTTTTAGAGCTGAAAATTCCAATACAACAAGGCATTTATCTGAATTTTGGATGGTTGAACTTGAAATTGCATTTGCTAATTTAATGGATTGTGCTTCTTGGGCTCAATCTTTACTAAAATATATTTTTCAAGCAGTTTTAAATAAAAATCCTGATGATATGAAATTCTTTGCTGAATTTATTAATAAAGATGCTATTACACGGCTGGAAAAAGTAATAAATAAAGATTTTACTATTATAACATATACGGAAGCAATTGATAAACTTATAAAATCTAATAAACCTTTCGAAAATAAAGTTAGTTGGGGAATTGATTTAGCTTCAGAACATGAAAGGTGGCTTTGTGAAGAGTTAGTTGATGGCCCTACAATCGTTATTAATTATCCTAAAGAGTTTAAAGCATTTTATATGCGTCTAAATGAGGACGGAAAGACTGTAGCTGCAATGGATATATTAGCCCCGGGAGTTGGTGAAATTATTGGCGGTGCCCAAAGAGAAGACCGTTACGATGTCTTATTAAAGAAAACGCAAGAATTTGGTTTAGATCAAAACTCATTAAATTGGTATTTAGATTTAAGAAAATTTGGTACTGCCCCTCATTCTGGGTTTGGGCTAGGCTTAGAACGAATTTTAAGCTATATTAGCGCAGTACAAAACGTTCGTGATATTATTCCATTTCCACGAACTCCTAACAATCTTCATTTTTGATTATTAATTATAAAAGATTATTATGAAAACAAAATTTAATATTAGAAATTTAATAAATTCTTTAAAATTAGCTGAATTAGCTCTAATTTCAATAGCTGTAATGCTGAATGGCTGCCCTAGTACACCAAATAATGTCTCTATGGCACCCACAAATGGGGTTTGTGTGCAATCTAGTCAATATAAATTACCTCCTCCTTCAGCAATTGTAAATAATCCAACTACTGCTCCTTATTGTTTAGCCGTTACAATCACAAATAATAATAGTGGTAATAACGCCAATAATATTCAAATTATTGGTAATGGATTAAATCTTAGTTATAAAGCAAATGGTCAATCATTTTCATCTATTATGTATGACCCATATGCTGCAGGTGTAAATATAAGCGGTTCTTTACAAAAATTAGGCAATATAACTTTATATGATCCACAAAATTGTGCCACTACTCAAGCAGGGAATGTTATAACATTAAATTATAATGGTGGTAAATGCACATTTTACTTACAATTAACCGGAGAATCATTTCCTGTTGGTTCTTACCCAGTTAATTTAACCTATAATTATACTAATGGCAACCAAAATTATTTAACGTCTCTTGCTGTTTCACAAAAAGTAAATTTATATGGGGGCAGTACACAAGGGTTATATTTGGATACAAATAATTCATGGCAAAATACTAGCATAGTTCCTAACCAATCTATTAATTCAATAATTAATGATCAATATGGAAATATATACATGGCAGTTAATAACCAAGTATGGCTTTTTAATGGTACAACAGCAAGCCAAATAGGCGCAAACTTTCTGTCAGTTGTAAATAGCTTGGCTATTGACCAAAACTATAATAACTATAATATTTATGCAGGAACTCAAAATAATGGTATTTACATAATGCCTAAAGGTGCCAACTCATGGAGCCAGTTTTCTGATACTAGAAATCAAATTACTAATAGCTCTTCCATTATAGGACTTAAAGCTTCTGAAGGATATCCATTACAAAATACACTATATGCCCTTACTAATAATTCTGCATATCAATGCCAATTATTGAATGTATCGAATGTGCAATCTTGTCAGTTTAATTTACTAACTAACGGTACTATGCCTACTAGTTTTAATAATAATGCTCTAGCTATTAATCCTAATAATAATCTATTCACTGGCAACAATGCAAGTGCCTATACATATGTTTCCACTTGGTCACCATTTACTTTTACACCAGCAATTACTGGACAAGTATTTGGTGTTGCATTTATGATGGCAAATACATTGCCAAACCCACAATTTTTATTTTTAGGCGAAACTTCAAATAGTACTACTGAAGCCTCAGTTTATAAATGTGCTTTAAGTGGCTCAAATTGCACCCCTTTAGTAGGATCATCTAATAATATAATTAATGGTAATGTAAAAACAGTAACTACTGATGGTGCAAATAATATTTATGTTGGAGGAAATAGTTTAACTTCCCAAGACTTTTCTTTATCAGGAACATATGCAGCCGCTTACTTTACTACGTTATGGCTACCTATAACTGGTTCAATAAATGGTAGCTTACAAACTTTAAAGGTTTCTTCAATGTTATCTAAATAAATTATTTTAGAGAATTAAAATCATGAAAAAATTAATACCTTTTTTTAGTTTATGCACTTTTTTATTTTTAGTTAGCTGTGGCATTAATAACAATATAACATTTACTACAAACCCAAGTAATTGCTCTAATGAAAATGGTGTACCTTATTGTATGGCAGTTACTGTACAAAATAATAATGGAGGACAAAATTTTATTAGTAGTACCAATTTTCCTATCAACAACTTGAGTGTTAGTATTAGTGGAGCAACTAATATTTTAAGTCCTGCCACTAATAAAACTTTAATGGATCCTAATAATTGTACTGGAACTACTATTAAGCCTGGTGCCAATTGTACTTTTTATTTAAAAATAAGTGGCGAGTCTTATCCTGTACAAAGTATAGAAACTATTAACCTCACATTAAATTACAATGTACAAAATAATATATTTGGGACTTCCAGTACCACTAGTGGTAGCGCTAATTTAAAATTATATGAAATTACAAACCTTTATATCCCTCAAGATAACGGCTACTTATGGCAATATAATGCTTTTGGATTTACTGGCATAGGACAGATTGAATCAGCTGATACACCACTTAGTGCTGCTACTGATACAACTTCGCTAGGATTATTATATATTGGTGGAAATAATGGAATTTATGCTTATGGTAGCGGTATTACTTCATCCTCAATTAGTGAAGGTAATATAACTGGTGCAAATAATCTATTTACTGTTTCTGGTAATTTACTTGTCACTGGCTTAAATGCAGGTACTGGTATTTGGAGTTACTCTTTATCTGGGGAAAGCTGGGCTAACAGCTCTACCCCTACTTTTCAGTTTAATAATATTGCTACAGCAAATGCTAATGCTGTTTCCGCATCATCTATAATATATCTTGCTAATTCAACTCAAGTATATAATTGTGCCACTTCCACGAGTTCTACTTCTAACTGCGTTTCCGAAGGTCCTTCATTTAATACCGCAGTTACTAAATTAGTTTTTTTAAACGGTGTTGACTCCCCTTATACTGGTCTTTATGCAGGAACTATCAGTAACTCTGGAGCTATTAGTAGCCTCTTTGCTGAAAGTTCGATTTTAACTATAAAATCTTGGACTCCCGTTGGAACATTATCTACAATTAACGCTTTAGTTACTGATAATTTCAATAATTTATATTCTGCAGATGGTGCTGGCAATATCTGGATTACAAACGCATCTTCTCCAACTAATGCCACTCAATTTGTTTCTAAACTTTCACTACCTGGGGTTACTGCAATGGCAATTGATCAATTTGGGCAATTACTATATTTTATAGTCCCCAATGGCAATTCTTTCTCTCTCTATTCTTGTCCTATAGGAAGCTCTATAAGTAGCTGTTCCCCTACTTTAATTTCCAACAATGCAGGACAAACTGGAGCTGGTACTCCAATTGGTTTAGCAATAGCTTCTCAATTAGTAAATTAGAAAAATAATGGAAAAATATAATTATAAAAAAGCTAAATTCTTTATTACTGTAAATGATTTAAAATCATTACCTAAGGAAAGTTTAAAGGAAATAGCTTTTGCTGGGCGCTCAAATGTCGGCAAATCAAGTTTAATAAATACTCTAGCTAATCAAACTAGGTTAGCCTTCACTTCCAAAACTCCGGGACGCACACAACATATTAATTATTTTTCTCTTGAAAAAGATGGAGTATTTTTAGTAGATTTGCCTGGTTATGGTTACGCCAAAGTTCCTGAAAAAATTCGTAAACATTGGGAGATACTATTAAGTAATTATCTACAAGAACATATTCCACTTATTGGCTTAGTTTTAATTATGGATTCTCGTCACCCTCTTAAAGAACTTGATTACACAATGCTTAACTTTTTTGGAACAACAAAAAAACCTATTCATATTGTTCTTTCTAAATCTGATAAACTCAATAATCAAGAAAAAAATGACGTATTAAATTTTGTAAAATCTCAACTAGAAAAAAAAGGATTTACTAATTTTTCTATTCAACTATTTTCATCTTTAAAAAGAAAAGGAATTAACGAATTAGAAATGACATTAGATGAATGGCTAAATTTTTAAAACTAATTTCTTTTATTTTATTATCCACCTTTATAAATTCAATATTTCCCTACTAATATTCAAATTATCAAATATTTAGCTTGTTTTTTATATTTAACATCCATAACTTCTTAAAATAAATAAATTCAAGAATTTTTTATAAAAGTGACGATTTTGTTACTATTCTTTTTAAAAAATGATGATATAATCGGTAAATATTTTTTAATAAATTCTACGCTTAAAAATTTTTTTGGGGTAAAAATTTATGAAATCCATTAAAAATATCTTGATTTTGTTAAGCTTTCAAGGCTTAGTTTTTGCTACTCCTAGTTTAAGATATGAATCAATTGAACATTTATTATTAGGAAGCAGCGTTACACTAAAATATTTAGATAATAACGGTAATACTATTATTGAATTAAATGGTGGCAAACCCATTAAAATAGTAAATACCGAAAATGGAAATATTGAACTTTCATTTCCCGAAATAGTTTATTTAGCAGGTGACTTAATAGCCGCCCCTAAAATAAACATCTCTAGTGATATTGATATCAATGATAAAGATAGATATAATAAATATGAAATGAATTTCAAACAAAATTTTAATATGTTTGATAAAAAATACAAAGGAAATTACTCAGGGGCTAAAGAATATTTAATAGGGAGTTTTATTCCAAAAATAAGAGAGATTATTTTTCAAGAATTAAAAGAAAATCAAAAAGCTATTGCTGAAGGAAAAAGCATACAAACACATAGTGATTTAAAACTAAATTGTGCAACAGGAGGAGGTTGTTCTAATCAATCGGATTTAATAAATAAAAAAGGTCTATATATGGATGCTACTATTAAAGGTGGAGACCATTTTGGACAAAATGCTATAAATAACTACATTACAGGTCATACTCTAGCTTTAAAAACTGCATTAAATGCAAAAAGTAATGATGAACTAAAACTTGCATACGCATACGAAGGATATGCACAACACTTTCTCACAGATATATTTGCTAGTGGTCATATAAGAACCCCAATTAATGCTCTTATTAATTTAAAAAATGAAATTGAATTAAATGAAATAGACTCATTATTAAAACTAGCAAACCTAAGTGCAAGAGATATTTTTCTTTCATTTGCTAAAACTATGCATGATGAAGATAATGAAAATGGCTTGTGGATAAGAAGTCAATTTAAAACAACCCCTTGGAAAGCCTATGGCGATCATTATTTATTTATTAAAGATAATAATGAAAACTTAATGTATTTAAAAGAAACTATGCAATTTGCTATAGATCAAATTTTTGAAGCCTATAAATCAAAATCTTTTATTACTAATCAAATTACATACATTACAGAAAAAGTAACCTTAATAGAGGCTAGATTACCCGATTTAGAATTTAGTAAAACAACTAATTTAAACCAGAGCCCGCGCTATTCTATAATTAATGGTTATCTTTATGAAAGAGGCTATCGTGACTGGCCAAATGGATCTGCAGGCTCTCTTTGTGCATTAAATAGAAGTATTGAAGACTTAATAGAAGATAAAAATATTAAAAATAAAATTAAATGGACTTTATCTCAATATTGTTACACTACTATTGAAGGATTTGCTAAAACTTGGGATTATAATAACAAAACACCAGAACTTACAATTTCCTCTGAAGATGATTTCCCAAAAACTGGCACATTATATACTCATTTAGTTGATAATAAACATAATGTAACTGCTAATTTTAATCACATAAATGTAAAAAATAAACAAGAATTTTATGTTCATCCTAAACTAACTGATATTAATGGCAATTCTTGTAGTTTTTTATTTCCTATTAAAATTAAACGTTATGGAACTTATACAAGCCTTGATGAAATGAATGGTAATTCCATAAAACACAGGGGTGTATCTATTGGTCATGAATACATTAACTGTACAAATAAAAAAACTATAGTATATTATCAAGCATCAGCAATTAATAAAGATAATTACTTTGGTTTATATAATGGAAGTACATCAGTAAATGTAGAGTTGTGCAATGATAAGGGTACACTTTATTTATCAAATATAAATAATCATTGTAAAAATTGGCAATAATAATCTTAGCTGCTTACGGTAGATTCTAAAATGAAAGGAAATTAAAAATTAATTTTATGCGACAGAATTTGTTATATAATAATGCTCATATACCTAAGTAAATTAAAATAATAATTGTATTATAAGCTAGTAATTATAAAAGATCTAATATAGATAATAAAGGATTACGCGCTTAATTATAAAAAACCTTTTATTAAATAATTTACTGTTATAGGAATAAGTATTATGGAATATAAAACATTGACTAATATAATTTATGATGTAAAATTATTTATAAAAAGATTAATATTAATTTTATTAGAATTAATCGGGATATTAAGCTGTTCTAATGGTAATAATAAAATTCAAATAAGCAAAACCATTTCTTCCATAGAGGTAACTCCGGCTAATTCAAGTATTCCAATTGGAGTTACAACCCAATTTCAGGCTACTGCTATATATTCTGATAAAAGTAAGCAAGATGTTACTAACTTGGTTACCTGGAGTTCTGATTCGCCGATAGCAACTGTCAGTAATGCGACAAATAGTCAGGGTGTAGTAACTGCAATTTCTG
>JACCDN010203200.1_pt1 | contig 10269 bp, 9 predicted proteins | sample 7441691 | NCBI WGS metagenome assembly JACCDN01 (sample SAMN15323439, study PRJNA562643) | freshwater metagenome | isolation source: river surface water | place: USA:Blue River Watershed | collected 2017-08-16
ACTTTATATTCTTCTGCTTTCATCAATTCTCGTTCAGCGCCATCCTGTATGACTTCAATATGAATAGCTGCTCCTAAAGGCCAATGACGATGCAACCATGCTGTAATGCGATCTGCCATTTGTTTGACTGATTCATGGACACGCGAAGAACTTGCCGCATTGCCGCCTTCTACAGCTAAAAAAGCTTTGGTAAGCGCCACTTCAATTTTGGATTGATCATAAGGTGTTACACTGCCATTGCGACGTATGACACGTAACGTTCCGGGAGAGGTTGCTGCTAATTCAGATTTCAAAGCTTGTACCATTGGATTGGAAGCGTTTTTATACGTATGATCATCAGAAAAAGCAGAGGGGCTAGTCATTTCAGACATATAATTTATCCTCAAAAAATAAAATAATTAATTATAAAAACCAAGGTCAGATCATTGTCCGCAGTTATGAACCACGCGCGCACACTAGACCTCATTGCAAAAACCAGTATTTTGTTTATCGGAAGTATGAGCACAACGCCACAGTCAGGCAAAAGACGCAGGTTATGCAAGAGATCTACTTAAAGACACCTACAACCCAATATATAGTAGCTGCCGCCATGATAAAATACAAGATAATGTGGTGTGCAAGAAAAAGCAAGCAAAAAATAAACTGCCTCTTTACGCCCATCTTGATCTTGCGTTAAGATAGTCCTAGCTTTATAAATTCTGCACTCAATCTGTTGTGTATTTAATGCTGTAATCATTAAGGAGCTCTTAAGATATGCCATTAACTTTCTGCCGTTATGTTGCAGCCATTTTGTTCTCTTTGTTTTCTCTTTCCATATATGCTAATAACACTGGATCAGTAGGAGTTAGCACAGAAGAATCCAATTTTCTGCAAAGCTTAAATGCGTCTGCAGGGACGGCGCCCATTGGCTCTAGCCAAAATCAGCCATCCATCCCTACAGAGAACAACGTGAGTAACGGCAACACACCACCTCCCAGCAATAATAATCCATCCGCCTCATCCGACAGCAACAAGCAAGTTGTTGTGGTAGCCAGCTCGCAAAATCAGAAATCTACAGCCTCTGTTACTGGAAATGCTGCCAATCAAATCTCAACAACACCCTCTCTGGATAATAACTTGGTATCTTCGGGTTCTGTAACCCAACAATCACCCTCAAAAATGCAGCAGCTAGAGACTAGTCAAGTACAGTTACAAAATACCTTAAATACCTTGCAGCAGCAGATCAAACAACTGCAAGCTAACTTGTCTGCATCGGAGCAACAACTGCAGCAAAAACAATCGGATTCTCAGACACCTGAGAACACTTCAAAATTGCAGCAAATGCGCAGCGAACACCAACAAATGCAGGCAAGTTTGGTCAATATGCAACAACAAGAAACACAAATTCAAATGCGCATTGCTGCAACCAATCAACAGTTGAATCAACTAAAACAACCAACGTCAGGAGAAGCTAATACTGTAACCGATACGAATATCACTCATGTTATACAACCCGATAAAGATAAGATTTTAGGTAATGATCTAATAATAAAATCTGCTCCACCCTTAAACAAAAGTAATAGCCGGGTTGGACTCCCGCCGTTACCAAATACAACAACGAATGCAAACGTTACATCACCTGCAACAACAGACTCTATCATGGCTACTAAAGTAATCGACAACCCCACATCTAAATCATCTCACCTAGCAGGCATGAATACTCAGAAAAGCAATGAAATTTCTTTTCAGGCTTGGATTCAAGATCCTGCTATTCTGTTAAGAACAGGATTTGCCTGTATAGGTTTAGCTTTATTACTGATGGTTCTCATGTTTCGCTCTGAGAAAAAAAAAATAGCCGCACAAAAATTTAACCTGCCTGAACACGGTAATCCTATCGAGACCTACCCAGAAGATGAAGATTTAGCTGCAGAATACGATTTTATGAGCACAGAAGAGGCCATACCTGCTCGCCTTGATTTGGCACGAGGGTATATTGAAATGGGTAACTATCCAGCTGCCAGAGAAGCCATAATACCTGTTTTAGCAAAAGGAGATCCACAGCAAAAAGAAGAAGCCAAACAGTTATTAAAGAACATTGACAAAGCTGAAACTGGTTCTTAAAAATGCGTATCGTGGCCGGTGTGGAATATGATGGAAGCGCCTATCACGGTTGGCAAAACCAAACTGCACCGCCACTTAATACCATACAATTCCAATGCCAAAAAGCATTGTCGCAAGTGGCGAACTGCCCTATAGAAATCACTTGTGCTGGACGCACTGATAAAGGCGTACATGCATTGATGCAAGTGATACATTTTGATACGGCGGTAAAACGCAGGATGCACGCATGGATCAGTGGAGCAAACCATTACCTACCCAAGGATATTCGCCTATTGTGGGCTAAACCTTTGGAAGATTCTTTTCATGCTCGCCATTCTGCTATAGCAAGGCGTTACCACTACGTTTTGTACAATGCTTCCATACGACCTGCTTTATGGCATAAGAGAATTTCTTGGTATCCTGCCCCACTTAATATTCAAACCATGTCTATCGGCGCCCAATTTTTAATTGGCGAACACGATTTTAGTGCATTTCGAGGCTCTGATTGTGAAGCCAAATCCACCATAAGAAATGTTGATTATCTGCGATTAAAGCAAATAAAAAACTGTATACTTTTTCAAATACAGGCAAACGCTTTTTTGCACCATATGGTGCGCAATATTGTTGGCGTGTTAATAGACGTTGGCAAAGGAAAACACCAACCCGGTTGGGTACAAGAAGTTCTTTTATCTAAACAAAGGACACAAGCCAGCATAACAGCTCCGCCAGAAGGCTTATACCTAACACAAGTTATTTATCCCGAAAAATGGAATATACTCCCCGCGTTTGAAAGCGCGAGTTTTTTTGAAAAAGAGTTTAATGTCGCGGGGAGTATAATCTGTTGATGTTAATGGGGTCGGGGAAAGCCCACCTTAAAAATCCCCGGTTTTTTTGCGTTCGAGCCTTGCAAAAACCGCAATCTCGAACGCGGGTACTATATTAGTGTTGATAATCGCTCAATGAATACGGGATATGCTTTACATTTGCTGCAACTCTCAGTATTCTTTGGTATTTGCTCTAAACCGACGTTGTCGCTTGAGGAAAATTTTTATGCAATTCATTAGAATTATTATCCTTTCATTCGCTTGCTCACTACTCATAAGCTGTAAGACAACAAATCCTTTAGATGCCTATCAAAAATTTAGCGACAAGCAAATATATGAGAGCGCCGAACAAAATATGAAGCGACACCGCTACGAGCAAGCCACTAAAGATTTTGAAGCATTAGATGCTATTTATCCTTTCGGCGATTATTCCCAACAAGCACAGTTAGACATTATTACTGCCTACTATAAAAATGAAGATGCCGAATCGGGATTAGCTGCAGCAGATCGTTATATACGCCTTTACCCTCGCGCGAATAATGTTGATTATGCGTATTACATGAAAGGGGTAATAAACCAAGGTCCTAAAGAAAATTGGTTTTTCGCATGGATACATGCCAAACCAGAGAAACGAGATATTTCTTCTCAAAAAGAAGCGTTTGAAGATTTTACTATATTATTAGAACGTTTTCCCAACAGCCAATACGCGCCAGATGCACGGCACCGAATGACAGAAATCCACTATTTGTTGGCACAGCATGAATTAGAAATTGCTCAGTATTATTTAAGACGCAAAACTTATGTTGCTGCTGCAAACCGAGCTGTAGATCTCATGAATGATTATCAGGGAATGCCCCAAATTCCTGCTGCTTTAGAGGTGATGATTAAAAGTTATAAAGCGCTCGGTGAAAATAATATGGCTGAAAGCGCTTTACGTCTTCTTACAAATCGCTATCCTGCCTCACAAGAAGCTAAGATGATGCGCTCCATGCGATAAAAAGCTGATTGCGATAGTTTCAGTTTCCATAAAATATTCATTTTACTATACCCATATGACTCAAAAAAAATATATTAAAAAAGTTATTCCAAACAGTCCCCAATCTTCATCTGACTGTAGATCTGCAAGACTACGCAGACTACGCAACATGGCTAACCTTAGCCGTGATGCAATGTGTAATAGCGAAGGACTAAACATAAACACTTACAAAGGCTGGGAAATTGCGCGTTATGGTGGATTGCCCATAGATGGGGCTGAAAAAGCTATAGCTCGCGTAGCTAAAGAAAGGGTAATCTGTACCTTAGAGTGGTTACTTCATGGAACTGGCATTGGTCCTTACGTCATACCCGAATATCAAGAACCCAATACGCCTATTGACTCTTCTGACGATAATCTTTCTAATCAAGAAAAACAAAATATATTAAATGAAATACAGGTGTTCAAAAAAAATCATGCAAGTGCTGTGGCTTATCAAGTAGAAGATGATGGACTGCTCTCATATAAACCTGGCGATTTAATTGCAGGCATACCTTATTATCAGGAAAAAATGATAAAAGCTATTGATCAGGACTGTATTATACAAACTGTTACTGGCCTTATTCTTGCCAGACGCTTAAGGGCAGGAGAAACCGCGGGCAAATACAATCTGGTATGCACAAACCCTGGAACATCAGCTAAGAAGCCTGTTGCCTATGATGTTACACTTATCAGCGCTGCACCAATCATCAGACATTACCGCAGACATGCGCAATGAAAATCGTTGTCATTGGCGCAATGCTTGAAGAGTTAAGCTTCATTCAAAACCAATTAGAAGTAACCGCCCGTAGTACTTTAGGCGGCATGAAGATTTACGAAGGTTACTTTAAAAAATTAAAAGTTGTTGCTGTGCAATCCAACATCGGCAAAGTCAATGCAGCGGCTGCCGCAACTCTAGCCATTCATCTGTACAAACCTTCCTGCATTATTAATATAGGCACGTTAGCAACTTTAGATAAGACATTACAGATTGGCAGTATTATTTTATCTCAATCAACTGTTTACCATGATGTTGATGCTGCTCATTTAGGCTATGCCTATGGCCAACTCCCCCAGATGCCCGCCGACTATCAAGCAGATAAACAACTGCTGGAATTGTTCGAGACAACCGCCCAAAAGAAAAACCTACTTTTTCGCAGAGGTATTATTGTAACGGGAGATCAATTTGTTGCAAGTGCTACAGCTTTGCATTTAATTAAAACAAAATTTCCTAATGCGATAGGCATTGATATGGAAACTGCCGCCATTGCACAAGTTGCCCATTTGTTTGAAATCCCCTTCATAAGTGTCCGAGGAATTACTGATAATGCGAATGAAGAATCACAGCAGGCATTTTGCAACAATCTTGTAAACGTGGCGGATAGTGTAGGTGATCTGGCATTAGCTGCGATGATCTCTTATTTGCATTGCATGTGCCGCTAGTATCGAAGCTACACAACTCGTTACTTTTTTAGCGGTATCAATATGCAAAAATTCATTAGGTCCATGTGCGTTAGAATGAGGTCCAAGAACGCCTGTAATGACAAATTGTGCCTGTGGAAACTCTTGACCTAACATATGCATAAATGGAATGGAGCCCCCCTCACCTTTATACATGGCATTCTTCCCAAAATGAATCAAAGACGCTTCATCAATTGCATGATGAAGCCAGTTTTGCAGTTCAGGAGCATTCCAGCCATGCGCACTATTCAAAATATCAACAGAAATTTTAGCGCCATACGGCGGATCATATTCCAATGCTTTTTTTAAAGCCTTGCTTGCCATCTCTGAATTACATGTAGGAGGAGTTCTCAAAGAAAGCACAAGAGATGTTCTAGGTCTTATTACATTGCCAGCATTTTTTATAGTAGGAATATCTCCTGCGCCGATAATAGAGAGGGTTGGCATCCAAGTACGATTTAAGATCAAGGATTTATTAGAAATTCTAGAAGGGTGTGAGCCCTTTATCCAAGGATAGTTTTTCCACACTTCATCACCAATCGTGTCTGCTATTTTTTCTGCTTCCAAAATACGGTTATTGGGAATATCAACATAGAATTCTTTCAATAGAACTTCCCCTGTTGCTACATTTTCAAGGCGATCTAGCAATTGTCGCAGAATGCGAAAACTAGAAGGTACAACGCCACTAGCAGCACCTGAATGCACGCCTTCTGTTAATATTTCCACAGTTAATGCTGCATTGACCATTCCTCTCAAAGAAGTTGTGCACCAAAGTTGGTTATAATTGTCAGCGCCTGAGTCCAAACAAATAATCAGATCCGGTTTGCCAATTTCTTTTTTTAGATGCTGCATATAAACAGGCAAATCTACACTGCCGCTTTCTTCGGATGTCTCGATCAAGATAATGCAACGTGCGTGTGGAATTTTTTGTTCCTGTAATGCCTTTATTGCTGTTAATGCGGAAAAAACAGCATAACCATCGTCTGCACTGCCACGACCATATAATTTCCCATCTTTGATAACCGGCTTCCATGGAGCCAACCCCTCAAGCCAACCATCCATTTCAGGCTGTTTATCCAAGTGGCCATATAATAAAACGGTTTCTGAGCATTGACCCGGAATATCCATGAGCAATATAGGCGTGTGACCTGGCAATTTATGAATGGAAAATCGCATATCAAAAATTTGCTGTGCATGACACCACGCCGAAATCAATTGAATTGCTTGATCTATATAGCCATTTTTTTCCCATTCCGCATCAAAAGCAACAGATTTACAGGGAATAGAAACATACTCACATAATGCAGGGATAATAGATTGTTCCCAAGTGTTATGAATAAATGTTTGCATTTTTTCTATATTCATCTACTTTCTCTCATTATAAATTTCCAATTCTTCTTTTTCCCCTAGAGGTTCAAAATATCTGGCCACATCTTCAGCAGTCACTTTATCTAAAGTATCCACAGTCCAATGAGGAGAACGGTCTTTATCAATAATGGCAGCCCTTATGCCTTCATAAAAATCTGGTGTGGTTAAAAAACGATTTGCGATACGATATTCCATACGTATGCAATCAATAAAATCCATATGGGCACCACGGTTTAACTCCTCCAGCACTATTTTCAAACTAAGAGGAGAACGCTGAAGCAAGCGTTGATAAACCTGTTGCGGCCATTCATCTAATTGCTCCATCAAGGCATCTAGTATTTTTTCTATAGAACTTTTGGAAAAACAAGCATCTATTATAGATTGCTGCTGTTGCAGAGTAGATGGCTCCGAAAATATTGCAAAGGAGCGCATAATTTGTTGTATTGAATTATTTAAATCTTCAGATCCCAGTATATCAACAAGCGCTTTCAATAAGTTCGGAAATTGCTGTACATCCATCACGATATCCACTAGTCCAGCATATAAAGCATCATAAGCATTAATAATCGTACCTGTCAGACCCAAATACCATCCTATTTTACCTCGACAACGCGTTAGAAAATGACTGGCTCCAGCATCTGTAAAAAAACCTATACCTGTTTCTGGCATAGAAAAACGCAAAGTTTCAGCGGCAATGCGGTATTTACCGAGGATAGACAAACCTGATCCTCCACCGAAGGTAATACCCTGTATGAAAGCAATATAGGGCTTGGGAAAATGAAAAATATAATGATATAAAGAATATTCGTGTATGAAAAAATCACGCGATTTTTCAGGCGTATCCTGAAATCTCCAGGCAGTACTCAAATCACCCCCAGCACAAAAAGCTTTTTCACCCATTCCGCATATAACGACAGCCTTAATAGAATCCTTATGCTGCCATTCGTTCAATTGCCACAGAATCGCTGTAGACATTGTTTGAGTGATGGAATTAAGCTGTTTGGGACGATTTAATGTAATTAACCCGATGCTGCCGTGATGCCCAGCAAGTTCTTCGAATAAAACTTCTTCAGACATAGTCGACCTACATTGTCTTCATGAGAGCTGCTTGTAAACTCGCCAATGTGGCAAAATAATTAGCTGAGCTAAATATTTCTGAACCCACAACAAATGTATCTGCGCCTGATGTGGCAACATGCTGTATGTTATCAATTTTTATGCCACCATCCACTTGCAATCGCTGATGACAATTATTTCTTTCAAGAAAACGGCGCACCTCAGTAATTTTATTGAATACAGCAGGAATAAATTTTTGATGGCCGAAACCCGGATTTACAGACATCAGCATGACCAAATCAAGCTTTTCTATCACATATTTCAACGTCTCTAATGAAGTAGCCGGATTAAAAGCCAATCCTGCTCTGCAACCTAAATCTGCGATCAGATGCAAACTTCTGTCTAAATGTTCGGTAGCTTCCGGATGAATAGTAATATACGTTGCGCCTGCCTTAGCAAAATCTAGAATCAAAGCATCTACAGGTTTCACCATCAAATGTACATCTATAGGTGCTTTAATCCCATAATTGCGTAATGCTTTGCAAACTTGTGGACCGAAGGTTAAATTAGGGACATAATGGTTATCCATAATATCCAAGTGAATCCAATCTGATCCTGCTTGCAGGACTTGACTAGCTTCATTTCCCAATTCGGCGAAATTTGCAGACAGAAGAGACGCTGAAATTTTGAGTGTATGCATACTAACATTCTGGCACATTAACGGCCAGTCCTCCTAGCGAAGTTTCTTTATAAATACTTTTCATATCGCTACCAATCTGCCACATAGTGCGTATGACGTTATCTAAGGATACTTTATGGCGACCATCTCCTGCCAGCGCCAGATAAGCCGCATTGATCGCTTTGACAGCACCCATCGCATTACGTTCAATACAGGGAATTTGCACCAAACCTTTAATCGGATCACAGGGTAAACCCAAATTATGCTCCATCCCTATTTCCGCAGCATTCTCAATTTGCGCCAATGTGCCGCCCAAAACAGCTGCCAATGCTGCCGCTGCCATAGAACAAGCCACGCCTACTTCCCCCTGACATCCAACTTCTGCGCCAGAAATAGATGCATTTAATTTGTAGAGAATAGCAATGGCTGCAGCAACTAAAAGAAAATCTATTTGTCCCTGTTCAGTAGACTCACAAAAAATAATGTAATACTGCAAAACAGCAGGAATAATGCCAGCCGCGCCATTAGTTGGTGCAGTGACTATACGTCCCCCTGCCGCATTTTCTTCGTTAACGGCCATGGCATACATATTAATCCAACCCATTACATCGGGATGATGATTATTTGGTTTGCCCTGTTGAATCAAACGTTGATACAAATTAGGCGCTCTGCGTTCTACATTCAAACCACCCGGTAAAATGCCTTCCGTAACACAACCTTTTTGAATACAAATCTGCATGGTGCAAATAATGTTGGTCAACCCTTGCTTGATTGCTTGCTCAGTCCTCCAAATTTTCTCATTAGTCAACATAAGCTTGGCAATATCTAGATTATTTTCTTTACATAATTGTAGTAATTCTTTTGCAGTAGAGAAAGAATAAGGTATATGTTTTTCTTGACTTGGCTGTTGACCAAATTCTTCCTCAGTCTTAATAAACCCACCCCCTATAGAATAATATACTTGCGCTAATAACGTTTTGCCTCCTGCATCATAAGCGGTAAAACGCATACCATTCGTGTGTTTAGGAAGCACCTCTGATGTATAAAAACGAATATCTGTTTCGTGAAAAGTGACTATATGCTCTTTTAAAAGTGACATCTTCCCCTGATTATAGACATCTGCAATACGCATCGGTATAGTCTCAGGATCAAAAGAATCGGGATATTCTCCCAATAAACCCATGATGAGAGCTTTATCAGTGCCATGACCTTTTCCAGTTAGGGCTAATGAGCCGTAAAGATCAACTTGTATGCGAGCAGCGTTTAAAAAAAGATTTTTTTCCTGTAAAAGAGTCAAAAATGCCCTCGCCGCTTTCATAGGTCCCAATGTGTGCGAACTAGATGGGCCAGGGCCTATTTTAAAAATGTCAAAAACGCTAATGTTCATAAATGTCTAACTTTATTTCTGTTGCCATAGGGGTTGTTTTCAACCCCGAGGGTAAAATTCTAATTTCCTTACGACCACCCCATAAACCACAAGGCGGATTTTGGGAGTTTCCGGGTGGAAAAATAGAAGCGGATGAAACCGCAGAACAGGCATTAAAACGTGAACTATTTGAAGAAATTGGCATTACTGTCATTTCTGCCAAGCCACTGGCATCGTACCTTTTTCCTCAACGGGCGTTGCACGACAGTAAAACGCCTACTCAACAAAACCGTAGTATATTCTTACAGGCTTTTCAGATACAAGAGTTTACAGGTCTTGCCCACGGTAAGGAAGGACAAATTATAGATTGGGTCTTTCCTCAAGCATTAAAAAAATTAAATTTGCTGCCAGGAAATCACCTGCT
>JACCDN010554520.1_pt1 | contig 10269 bp, 8 predicted proteins | sample 7441691 | NCBI WGS metagenome assembly JACCDN01 (sample SAMN15323439, study PRJNA562643) | freshwater metagenome | isolation source: river surface water | place: USA:Blue River Watershed | collected 2017-08-16
GATGGCGTTTTTTAGGGTTGTCGTAATATGAGATTGCCCAACAACGGTATTAAAGTTTTGGGGTCTATACTTACGGGCCGAAACAACAAAATGATTTTCCATAACAGGGTTGCAATATAAGCACAACAGTAGGCTTACCCTTATCTAAACCCCACCTTTTTTGCACATGGGTATAATTTTAGCCGTACACCATTTCTGGGTGACGCTCAAAAGGCTTACTGGCATCAAAAAGACACCTAAAAGTGACCATTCTGCGGCTTGGCTTTGCTCCTAAACTTTTATAAATATTGAGCATTTTTGGGTTCCAATCACCAGCCCAGCCCATTTCGTAACGGTCATACCAATCTTTGTTTTTGATGAGTAGAGAGCATTCCTGAATCATGAAGCTATCAATGCCAAGTGATTGGTATTTAGGAACAATACCAAAAGCAAGTCCGGTTAACTGTTTGTTTTTTCCTGTTTTTGTCATGTATAACAAACGGAGTTTTTCAAACCACCCAAGTTTACCATTAAAATGCTTGAAATATTGGTTGAGGTCCGGAATATTAATAAACATACCAATGGGCTCTGCTTTGTAGTAGGCAAACCAAACAAGACGCTCATCCATAATAGGTTTCATGGTCTTAAATAGCTTGATTACCTGTTCTTTGGTAATTTCTTTTGCCTCGCCATGTTGCGCCCAGGCTGCATTGTACACCGTTGCAAAGTCTCCTGCGTATTTTTCTAGTTCACTTAATTTAACATGCTTAGCCACATAGTCTGGCTTTGCAGCAAAGCGCGCGTGTCTTTCAGGGAATCTACTAGGAAGCTCCTCTTTTACACTCATCGCGTAATAGTACTGGTTGTAATAATTTTGAAAACCGTAATTGCTAAAAAGAGTTTCGTAATATTCTGGATTATAGGACATGCCGTACATAGGGGGTTTGTCAAATCCTTCTACCATGAGGCCCCACCATTTGTCTCTATCTCCAAAATTGATGGGTCCATCCATGGCTTCCATTCCTTTTTCAGAAAGCCAACTTTTGGCGGTGTCAAATAATAAATTAGCAGCTGCCTGGTCATTGATGCAATCAAAAAAACCAACGCCACCCGTTTTAAAATCGGTTCCTTTATTAATATATTTTGAATTGGTAAATGCTGCAATACGGCCTACGAGAGCGCCATCATCTGTTTCGAGAATCCATCTTTTGGCTTCTCCGTATTTGAAATTTTTATTTTTTAGTGGGTCAAAAACATCGTTCACCTCATTATTGAGTGGCCTAATATAATTGGGATTACCTGCATTGATAATAGCTTGCACTTCTAAAAAATCTTGTGCAGTTGCTCCGGTAGTTACTTCAATTAAATGCATCTTATTTCTTTGATTCAAAGTTAGGATTTGGATGTTAGAGTTGGGACTCTTCTTTTCTAAAAAGAATACGCTCCATTTTTTCATCTAAATCGTAAATGTCTTTTCTAAATTGCAATATACCATTACTATCCACCCAGCTTGTAAAGTAAGCCATAAAAACAGGGATTGTTTTTTTAAGGGTCACCCATTTTTCTTTTTGCTGATGCATGGCAGTATCTATTTTAATGGCCGTCCAACTGGTATCATTTCTGAGTAGGTAGCCTGCCATTTTACGAGCGTCGCCAAGTCTAATACAGCCATGGCTTAAACTCCTGTTTTGCTTTGCAAAAAGGTGTTTGCCGGGCGTATCGTGTAAATAAATATTGTAGGGGTTGGGAAACAAAAATTTTACAAGACCAAGGGAGTTGTCTTCGCCTGGTAATTGTCTAATGGTGGGTATATCACCTGGCGTGGTGATCTCCATATTTTTTTGTTCCAAATAGTTTTTATTTTTTCTCATGCCCGGCAAAATTTCTGCTTTCACAATACTTGGCGGCACATTCCAGTAAGGGCTAAAAACCACGTAGCGCATACGGTTGCTAAATATGACCGTGTTATTGGATTCTGATCCAACAATAACGGGCATTTTAAACTGAATTTTACTACTATCAAAAACCAGAAGTTGGTAGGCTGGAATATTTACAACAATATAATTACTGTCTAGCATGGCGGGCATCCAGCGTAAGCGCTCTAGATTAATAGCAATGGTATTGACATAGTGTTGAATGGGTGCTCCAATGGCTTTTAGCAGGGCTTTGTCAATGATACTGGTGGAAGGGAGCCCCATTCTTTCTTGAAATTTATTAATAGCAATGCCAAGCGTATTGCTATACAGCGAACTGGTATCAGTGCTTTTGAAATCGCCAAGTAGTTGTAGTTTCTTTTTGATTTGTCTGATTACAGGCACCATGTCGCCCTTTTTAATTTTTATATTGGAAGGGTTAATATTAATATTCGTATCAAGTGCGGCGATCCTAGATAAGCTTGTGTAATTTTCTAGCAGCAATTTAAAATTTTGGCTACCTGTATTAAACCCCATTTTTGTTGCCGGACTAAGCCAATTTTTTAATTGATTGGCCAATGAAATCGTCTTTTTTGGTATTAGCCAATTAACGCTTGAAGGGTCCATATTACTTGGGCTTAGCCAGGTATCTGCGTATTTGAAAAAAGCAAGGCTTAGGGATAATTCAATATGGAGTGCTGCGCCATTTTGAAGAAAACTTTGTTTGGTAAGCGGTCCTATAAAATTACTATCAATTGTACCGGGTGTAAGTTTGTTTGCGTGCGTAATAAAATCTTTAGCTATTAGTTTGACGCCCTTTGTTTGGATCCAAACAAATTGATGTTTGTTGGTCGCGTAAAATTCTCTAAAAGCAGCGCTGTAATTTTCTGTGATTTGATTTTTAGCAATAAAGGAATCTATAGAAGCCTCTGTAATGCTGTCTTGTAGTTGTGCCGAATAAAAATTAGCCCAGCTATTTGTTGTGCTTATGAGGGTTACAGCAATAAGCAACAAACCCATCATTAAACGACTGCGTAAATTTGAATAGGTTGCTTGCATGCAGTTGTTTATTGGTGCGTTTAATTTTTATGTATAAGTAATGCGGCTGCTACCATTCCAGCGGTTTCTGTTCTAAGTCTGGTACTTCCAAGGCTTACAGGGCTATAGTTTGCGCTAAGCGCTGCTTCTATTTCATGCGCCGTAAAATCACCTTCTGGTCCAATCAAAATACTGGTATCGTTGCTATGGGTAATGTCTTTGAGTTCTGTTTTGTTTCCTTCCTCACAATGTGCAATGAGCTTTTGCGAAGTAGGATGATTATCAATAAACTGCGCAACAGTAATGGGTTCCGATAAAACAGGCAACCATGTTTGTTTACTCTGAATCAGTGCAGCAACAAGTACGCCCATCATCCTTTCCCCTTTGAGATTAGACCGCTCGCTTCGCTCGCAAATTAACGGGACAATTTTTGTCACCCCCATTTCTGTCGCTTTTTCTAAAAACCATTCAAAGCGTCCTGTATTTTTTAAAAGTCCAATAGCAATACAAACATTTTTTGTAGGAGCGGGGGTATGCTCTACCAATTCAATGCGAACCACCGTCTTTTTTTTGTCGGGCTCTACAATACTTGCTGTGTATAGGTTTCCGATACCATCGGTAAGGTGTAGGTTTTCGCCGGCACGCATACGAAGCACTTGAATGCAATGTTTTGACGTCACTTCACTTAATTCAAAGTGCGTGTTTGATGCATCAATGCTAGGTTCAAAAAAATAGGGTAGTGCCGACATGTTATTTGCTAAAAAATAGTAAAATTAAAACGGTGTTTCGTTGTCAAAACCTTCATCAAAATCACCCTCATTCATTTTGCTTTCTTTTTGAATAAATAGTTTAGCGCTGTCTTGTGCACCCGTGCCTGCTGTGCTTCCAGGGGCTACGGGTTTCCAATTACTGGTTCCAAATCCAGAACCATCGCCATCCCATTCTTCAAATTTTTGAATGTCTAGTTTAGCGCGTAGTTTAATGGTATCTAACTGACCATTTCTATGTTTTGCAATTCTTACGTGCGTTTCGCCATGGGTGCTTTCGCCCATATCATTGCTCATTACTTCGTAATATTCTGGACGGTAAATAAACATAACCATATCGGCATCTTGTTCAATCGCACCCGATTCACGAAGGTCACTAAGCTGCGGCATCTTACTTTCTTTTCTTGTTTCTACCGCACGACTCAACTGCGAAAGTGCAACAATTGGGATGTTTAATTCTTTGGCTAGTGCTTTTAAGCTTCGAGAGATATTTGAAATTTCTTGTTCACGGTTATTGTTTCTGTCACCACTACCACTCATCAATTGTAGGTAGTCAATAATGATGATGCCAACCTTGTGTTTGTTTACAAGTCTTCTGGCTTTTGCTCTAAATTCAAAAATATTTAAAGCCGCTGTGTCATCAATGTAAAGTGGCGCACGCTCTAATTTTTTTAATCCCTTTGCGTGTAGTTGTTGGTATTCATAATCTTCTAGTTTACCCCTAGAAATTTTTTCCATTTTAATTTCACTCTCTGCACTTAAAATACGTTGCACAAGCTGCGGGGCACTCATCTCTAAAGAGAAAAACCCAACGGGGATAGGCTTTGTAGGGTGTAATGCTGCGTTACGTGCTAAATTTAATGCAAAGGCTGTTTTACCCACAGACGGTCTTGCCGCAAGGATAATTAAATCGGTAGGTTGCCATCCGTAAGTAATACGGTCTAGTGTTGGGAATCCACTTGGCACACCAGAAATATCTTCTGTTTTGGTACGCAGTTCATCAATACGATTGATGGTTTTTGCAAGTACCTGTCCTATTTCTTCAAAATTCTTTTTAAGATAATTGTTGGTGATGTTAAACATTTTTGTTTCACTCTCATCTAGTAAATCAAAAACGTCGGTACTGTCTTCGTAAGCGTCTCCAATAATTTCACCACTAATTCTGATGAGTTCGCGTTGAATAAATTTTTGCAAAATAATTCTTGCGTGCGCGTCAATATTGGCAGCCGATACTACCGAGTTAGTCAATTTTGTAATTTGATAAGGCCCACCTACAAGGTCTAGTTCATTTTTTGATTTTAGGCCTTCAACTACCGTTAAAATATCGATAGGGACACTATCATTTTGCAGTTGCTGCATCACTTTAAATATGAGCTGATGCGCTTCTACATAAAAACATTCGGGCTTGATAATTTCTGATACGGTATCAAAAGCGCTTTTTTCTAGCATGATCGCACCCAGTACCGCCTCCTCTAATTCTTTTGCTTGCGGGGGCACTTTGCCATAGAGCATGCTACTCATGTCTATCGAAGGCTTTCTAGTTTTGCGGTTGGTATTGGTAATCTTAACGTCCATTTTTAGCTTGCTTTACAAAGGCGAATAATTGCTGCATTTGATGCAGAACAGAGCGAATATGCACCAAGATTTGCGCTTTTTCAAGTATTTCCTCGCTATTTTTCGTCCACACGGAACGCACCGTTCCACGCAGGTTTTTTCTGCGCTATCCACACAATTTACTACTGTTATCCACCAATATCAAAACTTATTCCACTCAAAAATGCCATTATTAACAATTCTTGTGCAGAAAGAAGTATTGGGTAAATCTGTGTTTTGTTCTGATGAAAGCGTAGCATTTACGGCTATAAAAACTTATTTTTGAGGCCCTTAAACACGCAAAAGCAATCATGACCATAAGTTATAACTGGCTATCTGAGTACCTGCCTTGGCCCATTGAACCCGAAAAATTGTCTAAAATTTTAACGTCTATTGGTTTAGAAGTTGAAAGTTTAACGTTTTATGAAAATGTAAAAGGAGGACTTGCTGGCTTAACTGTTGGGGAAGTGCTTACTGTTTCGCAGCATCCCAATGCCGATAAATTAAAAATTACCACCGTACATATTGGCGCCGAAGCTCCATTGCAAATTGTATGTGGCGCATCCAATGTTGCCGTAGGACAAAAAGTAATTGTTGCCACTATTGGCACAACTATTTATCCAAGTGCTGGTGATCCGTTAACCATGCGTGTTGCAAAAATTAGAGGCGAAGAAAGTTTTGGAATGATTTGCGCCGAAGATGAAATAGGACTTGGCACCAGTCATGACGGTATTATGGTATTGCCTGCAGATACAATCGTTGGAACGCCTGCTGCCACGCTGTTTGAACCTTATCAAGACTGGGTATATGAAATTGGTTTAACACCAAATCGAATGGACGCAATGAGCCATTTGGGTGTTGCAAAAGACGTGTGTGCTTATTTAACGCACCACGAAAAAGAAGCAAAACCGGTTACACCGTTTTCAAATTCTTTTACCCCAGATCAAAACAATAAAACGATTCATGTTAGCATCGAAAACGAAACAGCCTGTAAGCGTTATGCGGGTGTCGAATTAACCGGTGTTACGGTATCTGATTCTCCAAGTTGGTTAAAAAATAGATTAACGGCTATTGGCGTAAGACCTATCAATAATATCGTAGACGTTACCAATTATATATTACACGAAACAGGCCAACCGCTGCATGCTTTTGATGCTGCAGCTATTTCGGGCGGCAAAGTGATTGTAAAAAATGTGGCTGCCGGTACATCCTTTACAACCCTTGACACCAAAGAAAGAAAATTACAAGATGCTGATTTATTAATCTGCAATGCCACAGATCCTATGTGTATTGCAGGTGTGTTTGGTGGGGCTGCAAGTGGCGTACATGCAGGAACGACGTCTATATTTTTAGAGAGTGCTTGGTTTCATCCAACCACCATTCGTAAAACGTCTTTACACCATGGACTGCGCACCGACGCTGCAACTAGATTTGAAAAAGGTGTTGATATTGCATCCACGGTTCAGGTTTTAAAAAGAGCAGCATTACTAATTAAAGAAGTGGCTGGCGGTAGCATTAGTTCTGACATTACAGACATCTATCCAAACGTAACGCCAAAAACAGAAGTAGCGGTTAAGTATCATTACATCAAAAAATTAAGTGGTAAAAATTATCACCCAGAAGCGGTTAAAAAAATCTTGACGGCACTTGGTTTTGAAGTGATACAAGAGGGCATTGATGAACTACGTGTTGCAGTACCTTATAGTAAACCAGACATTAGTATCCCTGCCGATTTAGTAGAAGAAATTTTACGTATTGACGGACTCGATAATATTGAAATCCCTACCACCATTACCATTAGCCCTGCTGTAGAAGTAGCAAGTGCTAAAGAAGTGATCAAAGAAAAAACAGCCAACTTTTTAGTAGGCAAAGGTTTTGTAGAAATTTTTACAAACTCAATTACCAACAGTCAATATTTTACGCCAGCTGTTTTATCAACGGCGGTAAAAATGATGAATAATTTAAGTGCCGATTTAGACGTGCTTCGTCCATCGATGCTTGAAACTGGACTTGAAACCATCGCTTACAATTGCAATAGACGTAACCATAATTTACGTTTGTTTGAGTTTGGTAAAACATATGCTACCAGTGGTTCTGGGCAGTATTCTGAAAAAGAGCATTTGTGTATTTATTTAAGTGGTTTAGATACCGAAGAAGGTTGGCGTGTTAAATCCAAAGAGCAGGATCTATTAATGGCAAAAGGCATTTTACAAGCGGTTGCTACGCTGACTGGATTGCCGCCTATTAGCTGGTCATTAGACGACAGCGCAAAAGACACCGCAAGTACCTGTGTTGCTGCAACAGTGGGTGGACTTACCATTGCTACTTTACAAGAAGTGTCTCCTAAAAAGCGTCAACAATTTGATATCAAGCAAGGTGTTGTTTTTGTAGATATTGATGTGGCTGCCCTTGTTACTGCCGCCGAAAAACAAAAAATTGTTTACACCGAAGTTTCTAAGTTTCCAGCTGTACAACGAGATTTGGCACTTGTAGTGGACCGTGCTGTAACCTATGCTGCAATTGAGCTTGCTGTGGCTACCGTAAAACTTCCTAAGCTAAAAGGTATTCGTTTATTTGATGTGTTTGAAAGCGATAAATTAGGGGTAAACAAAAAGTCGATGGCACTAAGTTTTACATTTGTAGACGAAGAAAAAACCATGACAGATACCGAAACGGATAGCATGGTATCCAAATTAATCAGTGCTTTTGAAAAAGAATTAGGTGCCGAAATCAGAAAATAAGCACTTATATTTATACGCGTATTTACATGTTTGAATTCGAAACACATATCAAATCTTTGCAAGAAAAGTTGCAGTTGCTGCTCAAAAATCAGCAGCAGTTGGTGCGTGAAAATCAGCGCCTAACTGCCGATTTAGAAAAAGCAACTAGTATTGTACACCAAAAAGAGGAGATGCTACGAAGCCTTCAACAACAGCTTGATGGTTTACAAGTAAGTTCTGCAAGTGGATACTCGGATCAGGAAAAAGCAGCCCTTGAAAAGCGCATCAATACCTACCTCAAAGAAATTGACCACTGTTTAACGCTTCTTAAATAAATAGTATGTCTGAGCTCATCCCTATTAATATTGTTATTGCAGATCGCAGCTACCGCATCCGCATTGAACCCGCTGAGGAGGAAATGGTGCGTAAATCAGCTAGCCTGATCAACGACAAAATAGCCGAATACCGTCAAAATCTGGCCGGTAAAGACATGCAGGACTATGTAGCCATGGTCCTTTTATGGTTTGCCACCGAGCAAAATACCAGCACCATCCACGAATTAAAGTGGAAAGAAGCAGCCGAAAAGATAAACTCTCTCGAAAAACTCATTGATAAAGCGCTGATTTAAGTATCTTCGTTCCTATCCGTTTACTTATTAAAGTAAACCTTCATGTGTATGCGTGAAAGAATGATTGTGAACAACTTAAAAAAAGCTACAAATGGACCAGACGATTGTCTCTATTATACTTGCCGCCACCTCACTCGTAGTAGGTGTTGTTGCGGGAAGGGTTTTCTTCGCAAAAAATACTAAAAAGCAAATTGAAGAAGCCAACACACAAGCAGCAAATATTCTAAAAGAAGCCGAATTAAGAGCCGAAACCGTTAAAAAGGAAAAGCAACTCGAGGCTAAAGAAAGATTTGTACAATTAAAATCTGAGCACGAAAGAGAAGTGCTAGAACGCAACCGCAAAGTGGTTGACGTAGAAAACAGACTTAAGCAAAAAGAAATTACCGTTAACCAAAAAGAAGCTTCTCTAGACAAACAAGTCAAAGAAAACGAAGCCATCAAAGAAAACTTAAATAGACAAATTGATGTGGTAAACGCCAAGCGTACCGAGCTTGAAAAACACCAAGAAGAACATATTCGCCGCCTCGAAAAAATTGCCAATTTAAGTGCAGATGATGCGCGTGAGCAGTTAATCGAAAGCCTTAAAAATGAAGCGCAAACGCGTGCTTTATCGATGCAACAAGACATCATTGAAGATGCTAAGCAAAAGGCAAATAAAGAAGCCCGTAAAATTGTTATTCAAACCATACAACGTACGGCAGCAGAGCAAACCATCGAAAACACTGTTACCGTATTTAACCTTGAAACCGACGAAATTAAAGGTCAAATTATTGGTAGAGAAGGTCGTAATATTAGAGCTATCGAAGCTGCAACGGGCGTAGACTTAATTGTAGATGATACACCGGAAGCAATCATCCTTTCTTCGTTTGATCCACTACGCCGTGAGATTGCCCGTTTAAGTTTACAACGCCTTGTTTCTGATGGCCGTATCCACCCAGCTCGTATTGAAGAAGTGGTAGAAAAAACCCGCAGACAATTGGAAGAGCAGGTAATGGAAATTGGAGAGCGTACCGTTATTGAAATGGGTATCCATGGTCTTCACAAAGAGCTTATCCGAATTGTAGGTAAAATGCGCTTTAGATCTTCATATGGCCAAAACCTACTCATGCACAGTAGAGAAACCGCCAACTTATGTGGTATCATGGCATCGGAGTTAGGCATGAATCCTAAACTAGCTAAAAGAGCTGGTCTATTACACGATATAGGTAAGGTTCCTGACGAAGAAACAGAATTGAGCCACGCATTACTAGGTGCTAAACTCGCCGAAAAATATGGTGAGAATCCGGCTGTTGTAAACGCCATTGGAGCCCACCACGATGAAATGGAAATGCAATACGTGATTTCTCCTATTATTCAGGCTTGTGACGCCATTTCTGGCGCTCGTCCGGGTGCACGTAGGGAAATCATGCAACAATACTTACAGCGTATTAAAGACCTGGAAAACCTAGCTTTAGCTTACCAGGGCGTAGAAAAGGCCTATGCCATCCAGGCGGGTCGTGAACTTCGCGTAATCGTTGAGGCTGAGAAAGTTACGGATGGTGATAGCGATAAATTGAGCTTCGAAATAGCCCAAAAAATCCAAACCGAAATGACGTATCCGGGTCAAATTAAAGTAACCGTAATTAGAGAGA
>JACCDN010202802.1_pt1 | contig 10268 bp, 10 predicted proteins | sample 7441691 | NCBI WGS metagenome assembly JACCDN01 (sample SAMN15323439, study PRJNA562643) | freshwater metagenome | isolation source: river surface water | place: USA:Blue River Watershed | collected 2017-08-16
GAATGCGCCGCGACGCGCACCGAAGAATTCGGACTCCATCAGGCTCTCGGGAACGGCGCCGCAGTTGACCGGCACAAAGGGCTCGCGGGCACGCGCGCTCAGCGCATGAATGTCGCGTGCGGCCAGTTCCTTGCCGCTGCCGGATTCACCATAGATGGCCACCGGCACGGAGGTCGAAGCCAGACGATGAATGTGCTCGCGCACCCGCTGCATGGCCACGGATTCGCCGAGTAGGGAAAACACCGGTTCGCACAAGTCGGCTGCATTCGCCGTCGTCATCACTGCAGCAGAGGAATTCATCGCACGCATCGCAAAGGAGGGCGAAGCTTAATGCACGCTACCCTCACTCGCGCGGCCGTCGCTGGCCCTGCTGGCAAAACGCAACAGCTTCACCGGGCAAACCTCTGCGAAGCAAAAAGCTCAGTGAGCGCGCTGCTTGTCCCGGTGGGACTCGTTGCAAAAGAACTGATCCCCGGGCCCGGGCAGTGCCTCGGACACCGGAAGATGGACACCGCACTCGAGGCATTTCACCATGCGCTCAGTGCGAGCGCCTGAAACCTCCCCATCGGCCGCAGCAGCCTCGTCCTTGCCGCGCGGCGCAGCACGCGCGGCAGAGAACCAGCGCCACGCTAGATACAGCACCAGTGCCCACAGCAGGTACTTCACATGCTTCCCCGGTGCAGCACGACCTCCATCACGAAACGGCTGCCCACATAGGCGAGCAACAGGGTCGCAAAACCCGTCAGCGTGAAAGTCAGCGCTGTCCTGCCGCGCCAGCCTCGCCAGTGGCGACCCGCGAGCAGCACACTGAACAGCAGCCAGGAGAGCAGGGTGAACACCGTCTTGTGTTCCCAGCGGAAGGGCTTGCCGAATAACTGCTCGGAAAAGAACACGCCGGAGACGACCGTCAGGGTCAGCAGCACAAACCCGAGACTGATCAGCCTGAACAGCAGACGCTCCATGGTCAGCAGCGGCGGCAAATTGTCGATGGCGATGGATAACCAGCCACGCCGGCTGACCGCTGCCGGCAACGCATGCAGACGGGACTCCTGCATCGCCATCAGCACCGCATGGAAAGCAGCAATCGTCAGCGAGCCATAAGCGAGGGTGGAGAGCGCGATATGCCAGGAGAACAGCGGCGACTTGCCTGCGAGCGGAATGTCAGTGCCCGGAAAGAGCACTGGCAGGACGATGGCCAGCGCCGCGCTCGGCAGCACCATGCGACGCAAACCATCGACAGACAGGTTGAGGTTCTCGATCCAGTAGGCGGCGACCGTCATCCACAGCGCAGCTGACAGCATCACCGCAAAGCCGAGGCGCAGATACTCTGGCACGATCACGGCCTTGATCAGCGCCGCGCCGTGCAGGCCCCAGGCGAGCGCCGTACCGGCCGCGACCATGCCCCGGCGCTGCTCAGGCATCAGCGCGCAGACGATGTACAGCAGCCCGGCAGCATGAATAAGAAGGAGTTGCATGAGTGTCGGAGAGGCCTGTAGAGGACGCTGGGCGGTTATGTAGGTTCGGTGTGCCAGCGCAGTGACAGAGCACGCGGGCAATCCGTGCGGATGGACGGTGTCGCTTGCCCGACCTGTTTCCGGGCACGTCATATGAGCGCCGGCTTAGTGTACACCAAGTGCCCACGCGCAAAAGCGCTTGGGCAGACGGTCATACGGTAAAATCGCAGCCTTGGTTTCACTCTTGCGAGCACGCTGTTTTCCTGCTGAGCGCCGCCGGGCGCCCTTCTCGCAAAGCCCTACTCCATCGCCTACAACGCTCACCGGTTCCCATGCTCAACAACCTGACCCAACGCCTGTCCAAAGTCGTCAAGACCATGCGCGGAGAGGCGCGACTGACCGAGTCGAATACCGCCGAGATGCTGCGGGAAGTCCGGCTGGCGCTGCTGGAGGCCGATGTCGCACTGCCCGCCGTCAAGGATTTCATCGCACGCGTGAAAGAAAAAGCGCTGGGTGAGGAAGTCATTGGTTCACTGACGCCGGGTCAGGCGCTCGTCGGCGTGGTGCACGACGAGCTGGCGCGCCTGATGGGCGCCGATCTCGGTGCGGAAGCCAGCCAGCTGTCGTTTGCCACCCAGCCGCCGGCGATCATCCTGATGGCCGGCCTGCAGGGCGCAGGCAAGACCACCACCGTCGGCAAGCTGGCGAAATTTCTCCGCGAGCAGAAAAAGAAAAAAGTCCTGACGGTCTCCGCTGACGTTTACCGACCAGCCGCCATCGGCCAGCTGGAAACCGTGACCGCGCAGGTCGATGCCGACTTCTTTCCCTCGGAAGCCTCGCAAAAGCCAGTCGATATCGCAGTCGCGGCGGTCGATTATGCGAAGAAGCATCATCACGACGTGCTCATCATCGATACCGCCGGCCGGCTCGGCATCGATGAAGCGATGATGCAGGAGATCAGCGCGCTGCACGCGGCCGTCCGGCCGATCGAGACGCTGTTCGTGGTCGATGCGATGCTGGGACAGGATGCGGTCAACACCGCACGAGCGTTCAATGACGCGCTGCCGCTCACCGGGATTGTGCTGACCAAACTGGACGGCGACGCCCGGGGCGGTGCGGCGCTGTCGGTGCGCCATGTCACCGGCAAACCGATCAAGTTCGCCGGCGTCGCGGAGAAACTCGACGGCCTCGAGCCCTTCGATCCGGAGCGCATGGCCAACCGCGTACTGGGGATGGGAGACATTCTCGCGCTGGTCGAGGAAGCGAAAAAGGGTGTGGACATCGCCGCAGCCACTGACCTCGCCAACAAGATCAAGGGCGGCGGCAAGTTTGACCTGAATGACTTCAAGGCCCAGCTGTCGCAGATGAAAAAGATGGGCGGCCTGTCGGGACTGATGGACAAGCTCCCGGCGCAGTTCCAGCAGGCGGCCTCCGGCGCCAACGTCGATCAGGCCGAGCGACAGGTGCGCCGTATGGAGGGCATCATCAACTCGATGACGCTTCAGGAGCGTGCCAAGCCCGAGCTGATCAAGGCCGCCCGCAAACGGCGCATCGCCGCAGGCGCCGGCGTGCAGGTGCAGGAGGTCAACCGGATGCTGGCCCAGTTCGAGCAGATGCAGTCGATGATGAAAAAGCTCAAGGGCGGCGGCATGATGAAAATGATGAGAAGCATGAAGGGCATGGTGCCGGGGATGCGCTGACCCGGCCACTCCCGCTCAGGCAACAGGCGACAGTCGCCTGCCTCCGTTCCGCGCTTGTCCGTACTTGCCCGAGAGGGCACCCGCTCCCTCTGGCGCACTCACCCCCACTGCCCGACGACGCCCTTCATCTCACCCTGCGCTCGTCACTGACCTTGTCGCTGACCCTGCCACTGACCCGCTGAGTGCCCTATTGAGAGGCAGCCCGGCCATCACTTCTCCCCGCATTCCCTGCTGTGTTTCATAGGTGAGGCATGCCCTCCATGACCGTGTTCAGAGAGCGCCTTCCCGGGTAGCCAGAGCGCATTCGCCTGCATTCATGCTCCCCGCTCAGAGGGAAAATCAGGCCGACGACATTCACTTTCATAGGGAAAAACAGGAAAAAACGTACAAAAAACACTTGCATCACAGGCAAAACCCTAAGACTATTGGCGGTGCGTAAATTTGCGCAATATTTCATCACCACAGCAAAGGAGGTTCACGTATGGCTACAGCCAAAAAAGCGGCCGCCAAAAAATCCGCTGCTAAGAAGAAGCCCGCAGCTAAAAAGGCGCCCGCCAAGAAAGCCGTAGCGGCCAAGAAGCCTGCTGCGAAAAAGGTCGCAGCGAAGAAGGTAGCAGCGAAAAAACCGGCAGCGAAAAAGACTGCGGCCAAGAAGGTCGTAGCCAAGAAAGCTCCCGCGAAAAAAGCCGTCGCAAAAAAAGCGCCTGCCAAAAAAGCCAAGGCCAAGAGCACTCGCAAGCCGAATGCAGCCTTCATGAAGCCCCTGACCCCGTCGGCAGCTCTGGCCGCAGTGATCGGCGCCAGCCCGATGCCGCGTACGGACGTCACCAAGAAAGTCTGGGACTACATCAAGAAGCACAAGCTGCAGGACAGCGTCAACAAGCGCAACATCAATGCAGACGACAAGCTGAAGGCCGTATTCAACGGCAAGAAGACTGTCTCCATGTTCGAGATGACCAAGCTCATCTCTGGCCACTTGAAATAATCGTCAGGTGCCGAACAAAAACGCCCGCACAATTGCGGGCGTTTTTGTTTTCAGCAGCGCTTCCTTCCGCCTGACCTGAGCGGTATTGACCTGACTTGGCCTTACTTCTCCCTACTTGGCCTTGCTGTATTTTGCGATCGCCCGGGCCAGATCCTGGTATTCCTCGCAGCCCTTGCCACAGATCGCCTCCAGCCGCGCCAGATGCTCGGCGGCCTTGTCCGGCTGAGCCGCCTTCAGATAGGCTTGCCCGATGTACTCGTGCGCGCCCCGGTGTTTCGGGTCGAGCTTGAGCGCCTCGTGGTAGTGCATGAACGAGTTATCGAGGTCGCCCAGATGACGATACGCATAGCCGAGATAGGTGTGCGTGTCGGCGTTATCCGGCGTCCGCTGGACCGACTTGTTCAGCGCATCCACCGCCGATTTCCAGTCCTTGCGCTTGATCGCTTCCTTGCCGGCGACGAAGTCGGGATCTTTGGCATTGCCATAGCCCTGGGTCTCGTTCATGTTGGCCATAGCCAGCGGCGCGCAGGCCATCATCAGTGCACACAGCAGTTTTTTCATCGGTCGACTCCCTTCAGGGTTCAGACAGGTTCCCAGCGCTTCCAGGCGGCGCGGACGGCGTTCGGATACTCGGGACGTCCGCGGCTGCCATTGTAGCGACCCAGCGCGAGGTAGAGATTTCCCCGCTCCATGTCGATATACATGCGCAGTATGCTGCAGCCGTAGCGAAGATTGGATTGGAGGTCGAAGAGCTTGGACGGCCGGCCATCGCCGATGACGCGCGTCCAGAAGGGCATCACCTGCATATAGCCGCGCGCCCCGACCGGGGAGATCGCGTACTTGCGAAAGCCGGACTCGACCTGGATCAGCCCCAGTACCAGCGCCGGTTCAAGACCCGCGCGGCGCGACTCGTACCAGACCGTCTGCAGGAACTCGCTGCGCACCATCGGGTCAGGCATGCGGCTGTGCAGGCGTCGCGACATCGCCTCGAACCAGCGCTGCCATTCGAGGCGCTCGTGTTCATTCGCGAAGCTCAGTTGCGGCGGGCGCGCATCCGTGATGGACTTCGCCAGCGCCAGCCGCACCGAGTCGGCCAGCGCCTCCTCGCGCTGGTTGCCGGCGCTCGCTCCGGCGACAGCGCCCAGCGACAGCGCCGCCACAACCAGCCACACCCACAGGCTCGACGGTTGCGGTTCGGCGCGCATGCCAGACTAGCCCAGCCGGGCCTTCAGGAACGCAGGCATATCGGCACGCGCCACCGTCGTCGGCGCCTCGTCGCGGCGCCCCTGATATTCCAGCACTCCGTCCTTCAGGCCGCGCTCGCCGATCACGACACGATGCGGGACACCGATCAGCTCCCAGTCAGCGAACATCGCGCCGGGACGCTCGCCACGGTCGTCGAGTATCACGTCGATGCCCGCCTCGAGCAGGGCCGTGTAGAGGCCCTCGGTAGCATCGCGCACGGCCTCGCTGCGATCGAGCCCCATCGGGCACAGCACCACCGCGAACGGCGCGATCGCATCGGGCCAGATGATGCCTTTCGCATCGAAGTTTTGCTCAATGGCCGCGCCCAGAATGCGCGTGACTCCAATGCCATAGCAGCCCATCTGCATCAGCTGGGGCTTGCCGTTCTCATCCAGATACGTGGCCTTCATGTCGGCCGAGTAGCGGGTGCCGAGCTGGAACACATGGCCGACCTCGATGCCGCGCTGGATCTCCAGCGGGCCTTTGCCATCAGGAGAAGGATCGCCGGCGACGACATTGCGAATGTCGGCGACCATGGGCTCGGGCAGGTCGCGCCCCCAGTTCGCGCCGGTGAAATGACTGTCTTCCTCGTTCGCGCCGCAGACGAAGTCGCTCATGGCGGCCACCGTCCTGTCGGCGACGATCTTCACGGGCTTCAGGGTGCCGATCGGCCCGAGATAGCCGGGCTTGCAGCCGAAGTGCTCGACGATCTCCGCATCACTGGCGAAACGGAACGGACCGATGCCGGGCAGCTTGCCGGCCTTCACTTCATTGAGCTCATGATCGCCGCGCAGCAGCAGCAGCCAGATCTCGCGCGCGCCCTCTTCCTTCTCGACGGACAGCACGATGGATTTCACCGTCCGGGTCAGCGGCAGCCCGAGCAGTTGTGCGACGTCTTCGCATCGCGCCTTGCCGGGCGTCGGCGTTTTCGTCAGCGGCTGGGTGGCTGCCGCGCGCGGCGCCGAGGGTGCCAGCGCCTCGGCAGCCTCGATATTGGCCGCGTAATCCGAGTTCGGGCAGTAGACCAGCGCATCCTCACCGGTGTCGGCGATCACATGAAACTCCTGCGATCCCGAGCCACCGATCGCTCCGTTGTCTGCGGCGACTGCGCGGAAGTTCAGGCCGAAACGATGGAAGACACGCGTGTACGCATCGACCATCAGCTGATACGAGCGCGCCAGGCCCTCGGCATCGCGATCGAAGGAATATGCGTCCTTCATCGTGAACTCGCGACCGCGCATCAGGCCGAAGCGCGGCCGGCGCTCGTCACGAAACTTGGTCTGTATGTGATAGAAGTTCACCGGCAACTGACGGTAGGACTTGATCTCGCTGCGAGCAATATCGGTGACCACCTCTTCCGAGGTGGGCTGTATCGCGTAATCACGGCCATGCCGGTCTTTCACGCGCAACAACTCCGGGCCCATCTTGTCCCAGCGCCCGGTCTCTTCCCACAGCTCTGCCGGCTGCACTAGCGGCATTAACAATTCGACAGCCCCGGCACGATTCATTTCTTCGCGCACGATGCTCTCGACCTTACGGATGACACGCAGGCCCATGGGCATGTAGTTGTAGATGCCCGAGCCCAGACGGCGGATCATGCCGGCCCGGATCATCAGTTTATGGCTGACGATCTCGGCGTCGGACGGGGCTTCCTTGAGGGTGGAGATGAAAAAACGGGAGGCGCGCATGAAGGTGAAATCTTTTAAAAAGAGGGGGTTATAATCGACTCAATTTTAAAGTATTCGCTGGTCCACGCGACGGCGGATCGCACTACCCGCGCGCTTTCCGGCCTTGTCCGGCCCCATCCTGCCCGTCCGGCCCGGTGGATGTGCGCGCTTGGTGCGACCCCGTCCCGACCGCAGAAAAATCGAGGTGCAACATGCTGGACCGTGAAGGCTTTCGCCCGAACGTCGGCATCATCCTGTTGAACCATCAGAACGAAGTCTGGTGGGGCAAGCGGGTGCGAGAACATTCGTGGCAGTTTCCCCAGGGCGGGATCAAGCACGGCGAGACCCCGGAGCAGGCGATGTACCGCGAGCTCGAGGAAGAGGTCGGGCTACGCGCCGAGCATGTGAAGATCATTGGCCGCACGCGCGACTGGCTGCGCTATGAAGTGCCCGACCATTTCATCAAGCGTGAAGTGCGCGGCCACTATCGCGGCCAGAAACAGATCTGGTTTCTGTTGCGCATGGTCGGCCGCGATTGCGATGTCAACCTGCGCAACACTGAGCATCCCGAATTCGATGCATGGCGCTGGCATGACTACTGGGTGCCGATGGACGTAGTCATCGAGTTCAAGCGCGATGTCTACATGAAGGCGCTGCAGGAGCTCTCGCGTTTCCTGACCCGCCCCCAGCCCGCTGGCCTGCGGCGACCGCGTGAGCGCGCCGCAGTGGCTGCGAAGCCTGTCGCACAAGCGATATCACCTACCGGCACCGAACCAGGCAGCGACGAATGAGCGACCTCCACCATCGCGGCGCCAACCTGTTGCTGGCCTGCCTGACCGGCCTGTGCGTCACCGTCAGTGCGCAGCAGGACGAAGCCTCTCAGGCAGCCAAGGACAGTGAGAGCGAACTGGTGTTGCCAGCCGCGCCGCAGCCCGCCAACCTGCTGCCGTTTTACGTGAGCCCGACCACGACCCTTGATTTTGCGATCGATGCCAAATCTTTCAGCATCACTCAGGAAGGCATTATTCGCTACACGATGGTCGTCACCAGCAAATCCGGTGCGACCAACATCAGTCATGAGGGCATACGCTGCGCGACAGCCGAGAAGAAGCTCTATGCGACGGGCAAGCCGGACGGCGGCTGGTCACCCGCCCGTCGCGATGCGTGGACACCCATCTGGGATGCCGGCGCCAACCGGCAGCATGCGGCACTGGTGAAGGATTATTTCTGCGAGGGCGGTTTCGTCTCAGGCAAGGCAGAGGTGATCCTCGACCGGCTGAAAAGACAAAAGACGCTGAGAAAAAACAGCACGATACCCTGAGCGCCGCCGCGCACCGCGCGGGGTTCAGAGCAGCACGAGATTGTCGCGGTGGACCAGCTCCACTTCCTCGACATAGCCGAGGATCGATTCGATGTCCGATGAAGGCTTGCGCATGATGCGCCTGACCTCGGCGCTGGCGTAATTCGTGATGCCACGCGCGACTGCCCGGCCGGATTGATCAACGCAGGTGATCACATCGCCGCGCCCGAATTCGCCCCCCACATCCAGCACGCCAATCGGCAGCAGCGACTTGCCCTCAGCCGTCAGCTTCTGCACAGCGCCAGCATCCAGCACCACCTTGCCGGCGGTCTGCAAATGATCGGCCATCCATTGCTTGCGCGCGGTAAGGCGCGCGGTCTGTGCGATCAGCTGCGTGCCGATCGCCTCGCCATTGGCCAGACGCACCAGCACCTGCTCTTCCCTGCCCCAGGCGATCACGGTATGCGCGCCCGAGCTGGCGGCACGCCGCGCCGCGAGTATCTTGGTCAGCATCCCGCCACTGCCGATGCCCGAGCCCGCACCACCGGCCATCGCCTCGAGCGATGGATCGCCGGCCTTGGCCTCATGAACGAACTGCGCGTCGGGGTCACGCCTCGGGTCGGCGGTATACAGCCCACGCTGGTCGGTCAGGATGATCAGCGCATCCGCCTCGATCAGGTTGGCCACCAGCGAGCCCAGCGTGTCGTTGTCGCCGAACTTGATCTCGTCGGTGACGACCGTGTCGTTCTCGTTAATGACCGGGACGACACCAAACTCAAGCAGCGTGAACAGGGTGGAGCGCGCATTCAGATAGCGCTCGCGATCCGCCAGATCGGCATGGGTCAGCAGCACCTGAGCCGTGCGCAGCCCGTGCTTGCCGAAACTGGTTTCATAAATCTGTGCAAGACCCATCTGTCCCACGGCGGCGCAGGCCTGCAGTTCGTGCACGCCGGTCGGTCGTTTCTCGAAACCGAGACGCTGCATGCCCTCGGCGATCGCACCGGAGCTGACCAGCACTACCTGCTTGCCCATGCGCCGCAGGTGAGCAATCTGGTCAGCCCACTTGGCAATGGCCGCATGATCCAGCCCCCTGCCTTCGTTCGTGACCAGTGAAGAACCGACTTTTACGATCAGGCGCTGCGCCGACTGGATCACGGAGTGCATAGACAGGAACAGGACGTGAGGGTTAGGGAATGCGTGCGAATCAATCGATGGTCTTGAAGCGCGGATCATCCGCATCGACCGACGCGACATCCATCGCCACCTCGGCCACGCCGGACTGTTCGCGCTGCTCGAGCTTCTGCTGTGACGCGAGATACTCGTAGATCTCGGTGACGAGATCCTCGCAGCCCTCGCGGGTGAGCCCGGAGATCTGGAACACCGGGCCTTTCCAGCCGAAGCGCTTGATGAAGTCCTTCACGCGCTTCTCGCGCTCGTCGGCGGGCACCATGTCGAGCTTGTTCAGCACCAGCCAGCGCGGCTTGTCATGCAGGGTCTCGTCATACTTCTTCAGTTCCTTGACGATGGCTTTCGCTTCTTTCACCGGATCGACCGCAGCATCAAAGGGCGCGAGATCGACGATGTGCAGCAGCAGACGCGTGCGCTGCAGGTGACGCAGGAACTGTACGCCCAGCCCGGCGCCATCGGCCGCGCCCTCGATCAGGCCGGGAATATCCGCAATCACGAAACTTTTTTCATGACTGACCCGCACCACGCCCAGATTGGGATGCAGCGTCGTGAATGGATAGTCGGCCACCTTGGGCCGTGCGTTCGAGACGGCCGCGATGAACGTTGATTTGCCGGCGTTCGGCATGCCCAGCAGGCCGACATCGGCCAACACTTTCAATTCGAGCTTGAGCTCTTTTTTCTCGCCAGCCCAACCGGGCGTCTTTTGGCGAGGGGCACGGTTGATGGCGC
>JACCDN010619858.1_pt1 | contig 10268 bp, 8 predicted proteins | sample 7441691 | NCBI WGS metagenome assembly JACCDN01 (sample SAMN15323439, study PRJNA562643) | freshwater metagenome | isolation source: river surface water | place: USA:Blue River Watershed | collected 2017-08-16
GATTACTGCTTTGTGATTTATGCAGATGGCCACGTAAAAGATGAGCTGATGGCCGATGTGCTTCGTGAACTTCGAGCAAAACAAGGTGCGGTCAAGTTCCTTGGTTCGTATCCAGCCAGTGGAGAACACGCGCATTCCGCACGAGAACACGCAGATGCAAGATGGAAAGAAGCAGATGATTGGGTTACTGCGCTGAGAGAGCGAATTGCCCGCTAGCGTTTCTAAACGGAACGGTGGCAGAGTGGACAAACGCATCCGCCTTGAAAGCGGACGGCTTAATAGGCCCGGGGGTTCGAATCCCTCCCGTTCCGCCAGTACACTCGACACCTCATTCGTCAGGCTTTTCTAGGAGAGGTGCCAGAGCGGCCGAATGGGGCGCCCTGCTAAGGCGTTGTCCGGGTAAACCGGACCGTGGGTTCAAATCCCACCCTCTCCGCCATGGTTAATCGCATGAGGCGCGTCCTCGTTTGCGCGGCGCTTACGGCAAGCGGTCTTTGTTTTGGCGTGCCTGCAGTTTCTGCTGCAAGTTGCCCCGCTACGTACACCGTGAAAAGCGGAGACTCGTGGTGGCGCATTGCAGAAAAGAACAACACCACATTGCGAAAGGTGTTGGCATTAAATAACGCAAAAAAGTCAACAAAATTGCTCGCTGGGAAAAGCGTGTGTGTTCCGGCAACTGCACCAGTTGCTCCGCCACCGCCAACCTTTACTAGAGCCGAAGTCATTCAATTAATTCGCGATGCTTGGCCAGATGAATTAGAAGAGCGCGCACTTGCAATTGCACAACGTGAAAGCAAACTGCGTCCAGCTGCAGTGAGCGGATCGGGCTGTTGTTATGGGCTGTTTCAGATTTACTATCGATGGCACAAAACGTGGTTGCCAAATGTTGGTGTCAACTCAGCACAAGACTTGTTAGATCCTCGTTTGAATGCTGCTGCGGCGTATCGCATGTATCAGCGCAATAACGGATGGGGTCCCTGGGAGTAAGAAATTGCAGGTGTTGGGCATGAATTCTTGCGGTTACACTGTTGTCGCAAGATGCACTCGTAGCTCAATGGATAGAGCATTTGACTACGGATCAAAAGGTTGTAGGTTCGACTCCTGCCGAGTGCGCCAATGAAGCGTGCGGACATTCAAGGAATGCGTGCGATCGCAGTGTTGTTGGTGTTGATGTTTCATTTTGAGACACCTTTACGCGGTGGCTACTTAGGCGTTGACATGTTTTTTGTGATCTCGGGCTTTGTCATTGCATCGTCAACTTTGCGTGAATTAGACAGCACCAGCCATTTTTCGTGGAGCGCTTTTCTCAATCGGCGGGTGAGAAGATTACTTCCTGGGTTAGCTGTGGTCACACTCGCCACAGCCTTGCTTTCAATGCTGTTTATGAGTCCGTTTGGTCCTCAACAAGAAACCGCCAAAATGTTATTGAGTGCAGCAACGTACACATCAAATTATGTATTGATGCCGCAGGATTATTTCTCACTTGATGCAAAGGCAAATCCAATGCTGCATTTGTGGTCATTGGCAGTGGAAGAACAGTTTTACTTTGTGTGGCCGGTTGCAATTATCGCTTTAGTAGGCATGCGAAAACATATTCAGAAGAATGTATTTAGAGTGACCTATTGGATCATTATCTTGGGTGCCGGCCTACTATCTTTACGGCTTTTCCTGAATTCCTCGATTAACGGATCGCAAGTTAATGATTTGTGGTGGTTTAAGCCGTTAATTCAACGCGATATAACGCCTGAGAGATTCGCGTTTTATTCCCCATTTACACGGGCATGGGAGTTCTTAATTGGAGTCTTAGTTGCATTGATAATGCGCCATACCAAACAATCTCATTTACGAACATTCCGCTCCGCTCTCTCGTTTGGGGGGCTGTCATTATTTGTGTGTGGGATTATTTGGGCTACGCAAAATCCCGAGGTAATACACGATGGAAATCGCGCAACAAATACGTCAGCAACTATCGCTGCGGTGGTTGGCACCGCACTTTTGATTTATGGAAGCTCAAAGAATCAAACCATAAACAAGTTGATCTCAAGTCGACCACTAACTCTTATTGGAGATCGCTCCTACAGTATTTATCTACTTCATTGGCCCATCTGGGTTCTGCTTATTACGTTATTTAAGCAAACCAACGCATTAATTGTGATTGCCTTCGTGTTGTCAATGAGTCTTGGCTCGCTTCAGTTTCGATACATAGAAGCACCGATTCGATCAAAAAGAAATTTGCAGAAACCAAATACAATTAAATTCGTTGGGGTATTTGGCTTTGTTTCATTAATAGTTTTTGCCGTGATGTCGCAAATTACACCCCGCATTGCAGTGCATCTTGCGGGAAAAAAACCGGATGAGTTAACGCTTCATATCATTGAACAACCGTGCAACAGTCAGATTTTTGCTTTTGAAAGTGCAAGTAGTTGCATGTTCCCATCAGCGGGAAACTTGGGGAATGCGGTTCTTGTGGGCGACTCAATGGCAAAGTCGCTAAGCGAAGGATTCATTCAAGCCTCAAACTTAGAGGGACTAAATGGATATGTATTTTCATTTCCGGGTTGCGCCTATCAATGGTTTGATTCGCCTTTTGCTGCTACAAGCGAATGTGCAAACTGGCGAGCGAATGTATCGGATGCATTGCAGGAACTACAGCCTAAAGTGTTGTTAATTTCGAACTTGAACTCGCTGTACGTTGAAAACGCGTTACCAGATCGAAGCATTGACGATACGCAACTGATCTGGGGAAGTGAAATGGACCGCACCATGGAGAGACTGGTCGCTTTGGGCTCGAAGGTGATCGTCGTTCAACCACCCCCGAGATTTGAATATGACTTGCGTTATGACATTTCATTAATTGGTGCGAAGTCCGTTAAGGAGTCGCGTAATTTCGTCGTTAGTCGCGGGAAAGAGATAAATGAGATTGAAGCAAAAGCAATTGAAAAGTACGAGTTTGTTCAGCCAATTGTGAACTTATTCGATCTATTTTGCGACAATACACTTTGTGATCCAAAAAAAGATGGAAAATTCATGTTTGAAGACGACGACCATCTATCTGTTGATGGAAGTTTGTATATTTCGCCAGTTCTTCAAGAAGCTATACATAAAGCTCTTAATTAATGATTAATCCCTTATGGGTTAACTAACGCAGAGATAACACTCATAAAAGTCGGCATATGTACAGTCAGGCTGGTCGTTCCCTGAGGTAATTCAACGACGCAAAGAGACTGAGAGTCTTCTTTGACTATGCAGTGGTCTTTGACATGATCTCGCGAAGAACTAATTGTGTGAGCACTGGTTGCAAAAACTGGAAGAGTTGCGAGTGACACACGATCACAAGTAGCGGTAAATGAGACGCTCTGGATTTCCTTGATCGGAGAGTTTCGTGTGACGGTGCACGAAGCAGTTGCATTATTGATGTGTATAAATTCAAGAAGATCGGGTCGCCATTCGCTAAATATGTTGCTTGAAGATGGATCTGGAGTGAGTATTGAACCCGCAGTAGGTAGATATTCTCCGAACAAGCTAAGAGAATAATTCGAGAGCGATCGTGAATTTCGGGTTTCAAGCCGGTCTGGATACGAGTAATAATTCACCCGCTGCCATGTTCCTGAGATCACAATTGTGAATAGAGCAACAGCAAGCGCAACTGAACGAAACTTGCTAAGCCCAATAAATACCAAGATCAGCATGACAACACTGGATAGAGCAGAAAGCCTCCAGGGAAACTGAATATATTCCGCACCGGGAATGAGTTGATACAACTTCCAACTACGTCCATTTTGAAGAAGCAGTGAAACCACGAGAAGTGCAAATACCCAGATGTGCTCAGTTGAGAATTTGCGCATGATAAGTAGAACAGCAAGTGTCGACAAAATAATTATGTCAATTTGAAGAGTAAACAACTGCGGAGCGTTGGACCATGACCATGAAGAATCCCAGATGTATTCGGTTGCTCGATGGAATTGCAGCTGAACACTGAGAAAATCGGGTAACAACCTACCGACATCAAAGCGTTGCCGAAAGTACAGCATTGGTAAAAGCGACCACCAAGTAATTGAAATAAATGCGAATAGAGAAAAGGCAGCTTGTTTGAGAGCAAAGAACGACCAAGGAAGCAATCTAAATAAGCAAGCGGTTAACAAAAGTATTCCAATTAAGAAAGCCACGAAGTAAGCAACAACAGAGTGCGCCAAGAATAAGAAACCAAACGTCAAACCCAGCGACCAATGCAAAGACTTACTATCCCAGGACTTTTTAACGAAATACAGAACCACGGGTATCAACATCATGGCCGAGTATTCAGCCATTGCCCCGCGCACTAACCAATTGGTAACCGAGTAATTGAGAAACGGAAGTACCGAGGCACCAACTATTGCTATGTATTGGGAACAATGAAACGAGCGCAAGGTCAGATAAACAAAACGAACGCCAATAGAGGTAAAAACGATGAGAGCTAAGGAGATAGCTATTTTTGCGTTATTGGTAGCGGCATAAATAAAGCCAGAAACCAGGTAATACAAGCGGTGATAAAGACTTGGAAAAGGAGAACCGAACCCAAAATTGTCAGTCGAAGACCAAACTGGAACAAGGTCACCAAATCTGAAATGTTTCGCATACACCATGGTTCGCAAAACGAAAGTGTCATCTTCGTGATTTGGAGGGAAACCAGCCTTAATTAATGGCGGAATAATGCCAATAAAAGAGACAATGACAACCCAAAACCAAGTGATCAGTGATCGAAAAATTCTAGGGGTTATTTTCAGCAAGCTTATGACCATTTATTGAGCGAAGATCGAATTTTGAATAACTCAAATACAGTTTTCATTTGAGAGAACAAATTCAATTTAGATCCATCAACTTCAAGCCAACTTTGCAAGGGCAATTCAAGAACAGGGTTTTGATTGGACGTGGAATTATGCATAAGAAGTAATCTGCCGATCACCTCAACATCAAATGCCCAGCGGCTTAGAAATGGTTGTGAAAATGCCCTCTCAACTTCAGTGCAAACCCTAAATACTTTTGCCCCGCATTGAGTGTCATAAATTTGACGTCCAAGTATGAAAGATACGAGGGTTGCAAAAGCCCTGCCAGAGTAATGCCGAAAATTTGAGCGTTGAATATTTGAGCCAACAAGTGCAATTCGTGAACCAATGACCGCTTTGCACTCGCGGTGTTCGTCGAGTTCGTTGCAAATGCGCAACAGGTCATATGGTTCTACTGCAAAATCGGCATCGCAGAACAATACTTGTGAAGCACCTTTGTTAAATGCATAGTTGAAGCCGGCGCGTACAGCTTCACCCTTGCCAACGTTGGTAGCAAGCGGGAGAACTTCGATGCTTGCTGGGTGTTGAAGCGCAAGTTCATTAAGTATCTTGAGTGTCCCATCAGTGCTGCCATCATCAACCAGGATTATTTTGCAATTGAGAACATCAGAGCATTTCACGACCTTAGATCGATCCAGTCGCTGCTCCTCATTAAAGCAGGGAATAACGAGAAACCTCATGGTTATGCGAATGTCTGTTTTGAACTACAAATCGTCCACACGGTTAAGCCAGGAATTTGGATTTGTAATTTTTGAAAGGCTTGTGAAACCAATGAGTCAATGAGCAGAGCGCCATTTACTAATCCAGTTACGAATCTTCCACCACTCCAATTTCCAATACCTGATTCTGACTTGGCCGTCTTTGAAGCAGAAAGTCGCTGAATAAGTCGAACAAAAGCGAGTGAAATGAATAGGTATCCGTGATCGTCAGTGTTAAAGAATTTGCCCGAAACGTCCAGTAATTGACGTCGGCTGTATCTGCGGTAATGGCCCAAAAAAGTATCGTGTGAAGTAAAAAGTGATTGGTGGGCAGGGACACTAATCACAATGCGGCTTTCGGGCTTAAGTCTTGGGAGTACCTTCTTCTGTAGAAAATCGGAATCGTCCTCGATGTGTTCAAGTACATCAAGCATGATCACAATGTCATAGGTTTGTTCTGGAATATCACGAGTTTTGATTAAGTTATTAGCGTGATTTAAGGCAAGATCTTCATCTGAGAAGTTGAGATCGCTACAAGTAATTTGTGAACCCTTTGGAAGTTTCAGCAGCAAGTTTTCTGCAAACCAGCAATCTCCAGATCCAATGTCAAGAACACGGACTGGCAAACCATTGGTAAGGCCAATGATTTTTTGATTGAAGAAAGCAGACCTAATTGTTTCCCATGGGTGGCGCCTAACTTGAGTCAGTCCGCGCTCCCGTAGGTCCATATCGCTACTTTACCTCTTTTGATTTAGAGGCTGCACCTCTAATCACGAACAAAGACAACTCGCTTTTCTGTCCAATTGTAATTACGAAGGCCATTTGAAGTGAGGTCTGATTCACAACCACTATCGATACATGGGGAACGCAGTGGTGTGAATGGCGTTTGAAGTCGAGTCAAAAATTCAAAAAGTGGCGTGATAGTGCCGACAGTCAAAACACCAACCAAAGCAATTTTTGCTAAGCGAGTTGACCAATTTTTAGTAACTACCAGCAACGCCTCGCAGGTGTTGACGAATATCACCACGAGAAGTGCAGGACTTGCTCTCATCGCAAAATCGTTATACAAACCAACAACAAGCATTAGTACAAATAAAAGTCCAACCGAGATGACCAGGCTTTCGCGTATTTTCTGACGAAGCAAATATGCGGAAAGCGCCGCAAAAATTCCAAACTCTAAAGAAACGAATTTAAACAACATTTGTAAATTAGAAACAAAACCGCCTTGAGAAAACAAAAGACCGCGTGGGATATCTGATGTTCCTGACTGCAAGTATGCAAACAAGGGAATTCCAACGACAATCACCGCGGCGATAATTAGCGGCTTATTTTTAGTAGTAGCAATAAACACTTGAATTTCGTGATTGATGGCGAGCAATAAGACCGATAACAATGCGATGCCAATTGCGCTAAACGGTGACCAGAAGAAAGTGGTTAAACAAATTATTGGTAACAAGAAATAATTGTTACGAGAGCGCACAATATGGATAACTAAAAGTGCACCAATCCAGCTTGGGAGTGCATGTTGTGGAGCCCAGTGCAGCAGTGTTGTATTGCTAGAGAATTGAACTTTTTCAGCCCACCATTCAATGTGGCCACCTTTGATCAAACTAGAAGGCCGAAGAGAAAGTGTGCCTTGAATACGTGATCCGATTGCGTCAAGGCCGCTGAAGCAAACAAATAACGGAAGTGCTATGTATTTTCGAAGTCCGAATGGGCTAAATAGTCTCAGTAGCAACATCAATGCAATCCAAACACCACAAAACATCCACGCTCCGGTAGCAAAAAGCGTTACTCCTAGGCTCTCATTGAATACTTTGCCAACAAGAGGACCAGGAAGGTAGAAGCCCAAATAATGCCGCAATGTCCAAATTGCCGAACTGTTTTCAAATACATGTGTAACTGGCCACGAATGTGAAGTCAATGTGCTGAGAAGGTCATTTCGCATCACATCCCAGTCTTGGGTACGTCCGAAACCGAGATTCCAAATACCCGTCGATGCCACCCAAACTAGGGAACAAATTGCAGTTATTGCCATAGGAATTGTCAGAGCTCTTGTCAGAGCGGTTTCTTGTCGAATTGCTCGGTGGGAGCGGAAAAGCAGATAGATGAGAATTCCGCATGTTGGCAGCGCAACAAACCATGAGCACCATCCAATAAAAAAAAGGAAAAGTGGAAAGGTTAAATACAGCAGCGCAACAAAATAAAGCCGTGTGGGCTGATCAGTTTTCATCTCTTGCTCAACACTAAGGCAATCGTCAGCATTTCAGAGACATATACGGTCTGATAGGTCAATTACAGTCAAGGTCATGCTCGGTAGAAAAAAGACTTTTCTAATTCAGGGACTCATTCTCTTCCTCCTATTTCTAGGACTCGGTTATGCGCGAATAAGAAAATCCTTCGACCGCTTACCGGTAGACCCTGGATACGAGTTTTTTGAAGATACTTATAAATCTGGCATTTCCGCTGTTGTAAAGACAGAGGGTGGATACTTGGATATTCCGAGAAGAGTAATTGCCGAAATAGTGACAATGTTTCCAATTCGACAAACTGGAAATGTTGGCTCCTTCATTTGGATGCTCATGGTGAGCGCGACAGCAATATTCGTAGTTTCAATGATGAAACGCATTCACCGTAGTAATGCGCTTGCCATTGCTTGTGGTGCTTCCGTTGTTCTCGCTCCCGCAGCTAGCGAAAGCCAAATTGGTAACCAATCAGTAGTGAAGTGGTTTTTGATACTGATTGCAATTCTCGCTGTTTCTTTGCCGCAAGAGCGTCAATTATCTTCACGGACAACGGCACTGTTGGTGTTGCTTTCGGGGATCTCTAATCCCATGACGTTCTTGGCAGCGACGCCTTTTGGTATTTCGTTTGTTCAGGGAAAACTTAAACTCAGTGACTCCCGCACAAGATCCATTCTTTCAGCATTCGTTGTTGGATTTGTCATTCAAATCATTTCATGGAAAACCACTGGAGTCGGCGTACAGAAATATGAGTCACGCACTTACGCATTGTGGCCCGGTGCTGGTGCCTTCTGGTATTACAACATGATTATTCCCCCACTTACCTGTGCCGCATTTGTTGTGCGTGCAGTGCTTCCCAAATGGTCATGGTGTCCAAAACCCTCCCGCTTCATCCTCAATGTTTCATTGTCGGGTCTAGTTCTGTTTGTGGTCACATATGGGCTTAGTGGAATTGGCGATAGATATTTTGTTGTGCCTCAGATTTTGGCATTCATCGCTGTCGCAACGTACACAGTGCAGCATTTTGAGGGCGCCAAATTCATTCTTAGAGTGTCGCTTGCAGTAAGCATTGCAATTTTTTTTCGAGCATCTGTCAAGTGGTTTGATGCTGGTTGGTTCTTATCAGACGGCCCAAAATGGAGTGAGCAAATTGATGAGGCAATTATCAAATGTGGCTCTAACGCTAATCAGGTGATCAAACTTGAACAAGCTCTGGGCACCACAGATTTGCCGTGCAGCGCAATACTTTCGCGTAGTTAAAAAACTACTAGTTGTCGAAATGCCCTAAAACAGAACTTCAGTAGCCTTTGAATTTTTTGCCACTGACTAGATGCTTGCCACATAGTTCCAGTTGATTCTTGCCCTCGACGTTCGCGATGAGACACCGAAATAAATGCAACTTTCAGTCTTTTGCGAACGGCCAAAATTGAAAGATAAATATTTGGAATCAATGGATCACTTGGCAACTTGCTCAATACGTCAGACAATGTTTGATTTGAGTATGCACGAATAGGTGAATTTGGATCTGGAAAACGCCCAAAATACCGGGTGCGAAGAAAGCTGCGTAAAAGAAAAGTCACCAGTTTTCTAAACCAGGGATCAACCCGGTTACTGCGAATTCCAATTGCCACATCATTACCACTAGCAATTGCTGCACACAACAAAGGAAGTTCTTGCGCATCAAACTGACCATCAGAGTCCAGTTGCATGACAATTGCAGAGTTCGTATTGAGGGCGCGATGATATGCAGCAAATGTAGTTGGCCCATGACCCACATTTTTTGGGTTGGTCTGCATATCAATATTCATGGATAGACGAGGCGTTATTTGGTTGACGACTTCAAGAGTGTTGTCAGTTGACATGTCATTTTGAATACACACAGTTACAGTCGCACCGGTTGACCGAAATGCCTCATTAATGCTGGTGAGGGTTTCTGAAATGCCATCAGATTCATTAAAAATTGGCATTGCGATCGCAATATGCAGGCCCTTGAGTGGTGAATTCATTGTGTTCATTAATTCAACCATCCACGAGTGACGATGTCGGCTCGGTCGGCGTCAAGCGAGCGACCCTCATGGTGTAACACACCAGGTGTTTTTGACAGGGAAGCGATGAGTCCTTGCATTGGTGTGTTGCCAACGGTTTGAATCATGTGCCTAGCTGCATAGTGCGGGTCTAATGCGATGTCTGACATATCAAATACAGGCCCAACAGCAGCTTCGGCTTCTTCAAATACTGCAACTACTTCGTCACGGGTGCGAGTAGAACACCAGTCGCTCATGAGTTGTTGCAATAATTCGCGGTGTTGCATTCGCCCTGCAAATGTGGTGAAGCGCTCATCGTTTTCAAGACCGAGTATTTTCATCACGCGTGCTGCAACAGTGTCACTCGATGCCGAGACCCCAACCCATTTTCCATCAACGCATTGATACACACCGCGTGGAACCGTGTATGGCAACCCAGAACCGAGACGTGGTTGTAATTCACCGGTCAATTGGTAGAGC
>JACCDN010311049.1_pt1 | contig 10267 bp, 4 predicted proteins | sample 7441691 | NCBI WGS metagenome assembly JACCDN01 (sample SAMN15323439, study PRJNA562643) | freshwater metagenome | isolation source: river surface water | place: USA:Blue River Watershed | collected 2017-08-16
CCAGTTGCTCCAGTTGCTCCTGTGGCGCCAGTATTACCATCTTGTCCGGCAGCACCAGTACTGCCAGTTGCTCCAGTTGCTCCTGTGGCGCCAGTATTACCATCTTGTCCGGCAGCACCAGTACTGCCAGTTGCTCCAGCTGCACCAGTATTGCCATCTTGTCCGGCAGCACCAGTACTGCCAGTTGCTCCTGTACTACCAGGCGGCCCTGCCGGCCCAGTAGCTCCAGTTGCGCCAGTTGCTCCTGTACTGCCTTGTGGTCCTGGGGCACCAGTACTGCCAGCAGGGCCAGTCGGCCCTAACAAACAGTTGTATGGCGCCCATTTAACTCCTAACGCTTCTGAACTGTCTGCCGTTAAAACTTCGCCGTCATTACCAACATGTAAATAGTTTACATCAGTGTTGTTGTTTACCAAGATGCTACCTTTGTAACCATACGGCACTAGACTGACTGTCTTATCATCAAATGTGTCATACTCGTCTATCTTTATATTTTTTGATCCTGTGCTTATCCAGTTTCCATTTTCGTCGTTACGCAGATTCACAAACTGTTTATCATATGTCAACACCATATTTAGTTGACCATCAATCGTTTTGCCTATGTCTGGTACAATCGTCAAACTGTTGCCAGACGAAAGCTTTTGGACAATAATTATTCTGTCTTTATTAAAAGTAGGCGAAAACACTAGATTAAATATTATGTTGCCAGTGTTTGTGTCGCATCTATAGAGATTGTATTTAGATAATGAGTATGGACTCTCATTAACATTAACAGTTCTGTATATGTTCACAGATATCAATTCGTTCACACTTGCACTATTAACAACATGTGCAGCATTTATTGGACATGTTGTAGGTGCATCTTCATCCCATATATATTCATATCTATTGTCTGTCCGACAAAAAATACGCCACAGCAATATGTCGCTCATATCTATATAATAACTTATGTAGATAAGATTTCATAATATTGCATATAACAGAAAACTTTGCAAACGAGCTGTCTGATCTATTTGTCGTAAATAACTGCGTTGTATAGATAAAAATTATTTCAGTATTTTGATGACAGTGTATTTTTCTGGTTCAGAATCAAACCCTAATGCAGATCCGAGACCATTGTGCAGCTGGGTTTGACAACATCTATACTGCAGTTCAACTATTGTCTCTTTCGTAAACTTTACACATGTATAAAGAACACAGTTGCTATGAGCATCTGCCCATACATTTACACTTGCAGCAAGCGACACTGAATCAGTCACGTTATATAACCGCATTCTTGTTCCTTTTGTTTTACAGAAAGACGACGTCACAAATATACTGTATTTTCCTGGCACAAATTTAATTCTGCTCATACACTCGCAATCTAACAGTACTACTTCTGGACCACATGTTTGTTCAACAGTATTAACATCTCTTCTAAACCATGCACCAGATGTTGCAGTACCTCCATTTGTGCTAGACGATTTTGTATCTGTAAATACCCAGCACTGCAAACAGTCAAGTGAACTTATGTTTACCCATTTTAATCCATATGGTTCACTGCTGTCAGCTGTTAAAATATGGTTATCAGTCCCAACAGATAGCACTCCTTGTTCTGTCCCATTGTGTGTAAAAATATCGCCTTTACTTGTAGGAGGATTAATTATGTGTAAAACATCGCCTGTGTTGCTTATGCTTGTATTATCAACATTTATATTAAATTCACAACATGTTGACTCTTTCCATACAGCTTGGCCAGCAGTAGAATCAACACATACATATTCGACATCTCTAACCAGATTAATCCATCTTGACCCCACAGAGTAACATAGACTCGTGTCATCATTTGGTGTGGGATCAGTCTCTGCAGTTAAGTTTAGTTTAAGTCCTCTAAAATCACCGTCTTTATGAATAACTAGATTATCTTCATTAAAAGGACCGTTATACAAAACTCCTTCAAGCTCTTCGTTCAGTTCTCCAGTTAAACTGTTTGTATCTAATGATTTCCAATCGTTGCCATCTGACTCTATTTTTATTATATCTCTGTCTCTTGTTATACTCTTTTTTATCTCTCCATCGATTTTGTCGTCACCATATGGATAAATAGTCAGTAAGTTATAGCCAGATAATTTTTGTATGATAATAACTCTTCCTTTATTAGCGCCGGAAGCAGCAGACAGTTTAACAACCACATCATCATTCACTGTGTCACACCTATAAACGTTGTAGCCAGATATTTTATAAGGACTGTTTTTGTTTGTAACAGTCCTGTATCTGTTGACAGCAACAATGTCTGCAACACTACATAGATTAACATTATGTGTATTGTCAACAGGACATGTCGTGGGCTTTATAGTGTCCCATATATATTCAAATCTACTGTCTGTTTTACAATAAATACGCCATTTATACAAATCTGTCATATATGTATTTATAAGTGATATTTTATATAAAACATATAGATCAATATGATAGCTAATATAAACATATGGATCATTTCAACTTGTTTTATAGATTGATTATCTTTAACATAAATCTGAACCTGATATATGTTTATATTATCTGTGCAAAGTATATAATTATGAGCACAACGGTTTATCAATACAGAGTATATTGTACGACTGACAGCAAATATGTAACCACGTGGAATACAACGACACCAACAACATGTCCAGAAAATAATAGTCACTCTATAAACTCTTCTTTGACGACTGTCGTTAACGAGATTACAGAAACAGAAGTAAAAATAAAAGAGGAAGATACACCAACAGGAGGACATTTCAAACTTGACATGTTAAAAATAGTTGCTCCACGTAATGCCGTCACAACAAAAATATTTAAATTTGACTATCCGATTAATATTGTAACAACAAGACTAATTACTGGTAATGTACATGAAGGCGATGTTCTTTGTTGGAGTGTGGCTCCAAATACAACAGTAGGTGCGTTAACAGCAAGCTACACAGCGTCAGCGACATGGAGTGCGCAAAACTATGTTGTAAATGACCTTGTATGGTATCAATCATCAGATATTCATTATGGCTCTGTTTATAAGTGTATTGTCGATACAGTAAGCAACGAAGAGCCGACTAACACAACATACTGGCAAAAACAGTTTATAACATTTAATGTGTCATCGACTGTTACTTCATATGTCAAGATAGGATTTCTTATTAATCTTTTTAATGGCAGCAGTAGTCGTAACATAGGGTATGTGACAGCAGTAGACCAGGCAAACGGTACAATCACTGTCAATGGAAGTTCTGATATTAATTTCTCTGCAGCATCGCCAACATATGTTAGAATGACAATTATGTTTATGGATCATGTTGAACTAGGTCCGGCAATGAACTATCCTGTTGGGGGCGACAAAATAGGATCTAGTTACGTTCCGTCAGGCACTAAAATATCAGCTTCATATGACAACAAATCTGCTGATACCGATAAAACACTTATATGTTACGTTGAATATCTATACTAAATTGACTGCAAAAATATTTAACAAGCCAATCGACTTATTAAATATGTGAAAACTTAAATGTGTGATAAAACTTATATCATACTTGCAGTGACATGTGCTATTGTTGCTGCATTCTCCATACAGAACAGGTCTGGATTAGTATGTTTATAATCTTTTTGTTTAGTGTATGCGTTTGAATGATATACGTTGCTGAAATAAGAGTCTTTTGACGTCTCTCTCAGCTTATAGCATCCAACATTGTTAGAGAACTTTGGTTCATCTGTCTGAATCATGTCTTCGTAGAAACTGTATGGCCACATTCTAGCATCAGAGTAGCCTATATCTTTTATTGACATGTTCGATATCTTTCCTTTGACAACATTAGAAGATGAGAAGACATTTTTACCATATTTACATAACTGATGCCAACATTCTTGAGCAATCTCATCTGAGTTCATGTTTATCGGCAGTTTGTCAAACAGTTCTGATCTGACATCCCATCTTCCTATTCCACAGCTTAACAGTTCTCCTTCTTGTGGTGTCCATATATTACTTTCAACCCTCACCATCAAACACCACGGAGATTCCATACAGATCAATAAGACCCCGTTGCTCTCTTTCCAATCAATGTATTCGTTCAATTCAAACAATACTTGTGTCTGTATTTGATATGATTTCGATCTCAGTTCTCTCCATCTGGCTTTATATTCAGAAAATTTACTGTTGTTTGTGTCTGTTCTATGTATCAAATTTGTCCATCCGCCGACATCCAGACTATTTATAACTATGTCTAGTCCTGGCTGGAGAAACATAGATCTGTTTATGCAGCTGATCTTTGTTATTAACTCGTCATGTACGTCTATACTCTTTATTTCAGTGTTCATAAAAAACTTTACTCCGTGTTTTTCTTTCAGATACTTTACCCATGGATCTAATATTTTATCGTTGATCGGACCATTTGGTATTAAGAAATCATGAGTTTTACCAGCGCCTGTACTTGACCGTGCTATATTTAACACTGTGCCTGCACTTACTTGACATGCTTCCATACCTAAATAGATACTAGGAAATCCGATCAACCAATGTTTTAGTTTAGCATCTTTTATGTTTTTAATAAACTCTTCCCAACTAATATCATCTTCCTTATCAAAGTCTATCTTGTTAAGGTATGGAACTTTCTTGATTTGCAAATAGATTCTAACGATTTCAATTGTGTCCCACAAAGTAAAAACAACGCCCTGTGCTTCAAAAGCCTCTTTAGTTTTTAACAAGTTTCCAGTACCTAAGAAGCTGTGATTGTATTCAATGTATGGTTGGAGTGTCTCGCTGTCGTAAATATACTTGCCTACTGGAACTAAGTTTTTCTTAACACCAGCTTCCTCTAGCAGGCTAAACAAGTTTTTATATGCTGTACCGAACGCATGCCAACAGTACTCCTGAAACCGTCCAGAGTTGTCGCGTGTCGATCTTGCTTGTCCGCCAACAATGTCGCGCTTCTCATATACTATGACTTCAGATGTCGGATGTTTTTTGCTTAACAGATGAGCAACAGCCAATCCGCCGATCCCTCCGCCTAAAATGTGATATCTCATCATTTGAATAATATATGTTGATGTAATATTATTTATAATACATGAACGTTTTATATTAAATAAAAATCTTAATCTAACACTCTTTATATAAATAAATGCAGAGAGCATTAATTTATTGTCAAACATTTATAAAAATAATCAGTTGTTTATACTTTCTTGATATTAACAACAGTATATATCTCTGATACACTGCTTATACCATTTGGTATGCCAAGGCCATCATTTGTCTGTGTGTTATCACATGCATATTGTATTTCATATACTTTTGATGAACCGATTGAGACATAGGTGTCTATCATTGCAATGGCAGCAACTCTATCGAGATCGCTTGCATAAGTGTTTATAGAATATTCGACAGCAGCCGTATCAGTTACATTGTAAAATCTTATCTTAGAACTCTCTGTTCTATAAAAAGTAGATCTGATAACTATATGGTAAGTTCCTGATGTCAATGTTATTTGATCACTTGAGAGAGACACACCAGTGCCACCGTTTATCTTAACTGTGTTGAGATCGCGTTTCCTCCATGTGCCATCTCCGGTTGCTGTGCCGCCAAATGTACCAGTTGTTTTAACGTCTTGCAAGATCCAAAGTCTGACTGGCACTTCTGCCCATTTCATTCCAGTTGCAGCTGTTGAATCGGCAACCAAAACATAGTTATTAGTTGCACCTACTGCTAGTTTGGTTTGCACTGTTCCATCATGTGTTAATATATCTCCTTTAACAGTGGGCGCACTGACAATTCTTAATGTGTCAGCACTGATCTCAATCGATGTGCCATCAACATTTACATCTAACTGATTCCCCGATTTTGAAAGACCTGCTCCAGCAATTATCTGACCTGCTCCAGAGAACTGTACAAACACTAATGTATCAGTACCAACAACATCAGAACCTACGTTACTTGTACATACCCAGCCATTATCGCCATTCACTGTTCCTTCTTCAACAAAAGTATAGATGTTTGATGCACTGGCGCCTGCCAACATATCGTCTGCACGTACTGGTGCTCCAGAAGCCTGAACAACATATACACCGTTTTCAGAACCAGTTGCCTGATCTTTGATAAGGATTCTGTTGCCTGTTGCTAACACAACACCGTCAACAGTGTCGCCATCTTCAAAAGATGTGGCAAGAGTGCCTGGAGCTACTGTGGCAACACGCACAGAGTATTTCACATCAAGACCTTCAATTGCACCGTCGACATATGCTTTGTTGACAGCGTCTGTGTCTGCTGTTGGTGTTCCAAGACCTGTTATTTTGTTTGTACCCATAGCAATGTTAGCCGTCATTGTGGCTCCGTTAAAAGTAGGCGCAGATGTTGTTGCAACACTTTGGTCCATAGCTCCAACATAACCCCATTGTGTAGTAGATATAGTTGTTGTGTTAATATTCTCTAATTGTGTTACTTCAGCAACAGTGAGTGTGCTTGCACGTGTGAGATCGAGTTCAGCGCCTGCGGCGTCTGGTTTCCAGAATATGCCGTCGTCACCAGTTTTCTTGTATATTCTGCCAATACCGGCACCTGGATTGGCTGGTGCAGACACGTCGAGCATCTCAATATAGCCTGTTCCAACAACATTGTTGCTGTCATCCAAAGTCACGCCAGAATCCTGAACGAGTTTGCCTGTTGTTCCGTCATATCTAACAATTGCGTTGTCTGTTGACGTACCTGGACCAACAACACGTGCATTAAACTGTGTCTGTGCATTGCTTGTCAATGAATTGATGTACTGATACTCGGTGTTAGAGACAGAACCATCGGCTAATTTGTTTGCATTGATACCTGCAGCAGCAGCAACATTTGAATCGCCTAAAACTGTTTCAGTAACAAAGATTAGTCCTGAAGCTTGCGCAGAATCAGCTTTTAAAAATGTATTGTCAGCGCCAGTTATAGCTGTTGTGTCTAATCCGTTGTTTACAATTATGTCTCCTTTGTTAAAATTGTCGTCATATAGTGTACCGTCGAGTTTGTCATCGCCAGTACTTGTTTTAATGTTTAAGATAACCCAGTTTGTTCCGTCAGACTGAATTTTCAAGGTCTCTTTGTCGTCATTAAGAACCTGTGTTGCAGACCCGCCAACTGTTTCAGCCCCATCGCCATCGATTGTTAAAGTGTTTGAGCCTGATATCTTTTGAAACACGAGAACTCTGTCTTTGTTGTCAACAGCTGATTTAAGATTAATCGTTATGTTGCCTGCTGTTGTATCGGCTTTATACAAGTTGTAACCGGTTATAGTATATGGACTGTTCGTGTCGTCAATCTCTTGTATTCTACGAATACACGTCAGTTCACTTACACTGTTTGCGTTAACAGTGTGGCCTCCGTCAACTGGGCATGTTGTTGGCGGTGCAGTGTCCCATATATATTCCCATTGACTATCAGTCGTACAGTAAATTCTATATTTGCAAATCTTCGGCATATTATGCTATAAGTTATATCTATACATTTGTTTTTTATATGGACGAATTATTATAGTATATGAGTACGATAATCAAGTATAGAATCTACTGTACCACAGATAGCAAGTGGGAATATATATGGGACACTGCACCGCCAACAACATGCCCAGTTGACAGTGGTCATACCGTAAACACAGATAGCGTTAGCGCACTTAATCAATATAAAGACTTTATAGTTATAGATAACAGCTTCACATTAAGAACAAGTAATTTCTATAGATGTGACACGACATCTGGCAACATTACTATGACTCTGACTCCTGCCGCAGATAACACTGACAGAATAGTGATCATACAGAAAATATCAGGAACAAATACTCTTACTATTGATCCTAATGGCGCAGAACTTGTCGATGGCAATTCAACGCTTGTTCTTAATGACAATAAAGAGACTGCCAAAATAAGATGTAACGGTTCAACATGGACATCACTTGCACTAAAATCTACTGACGGAGAATACACATATTTCGATAATCCAAATGACGACTTTAAACAGAAAGGAATTTTTGTTTCAGACGGAACAGAAAAAACAACATTAGTTGGCGTAGATAACACATTTTTACGAGCATTATCGTCTGAAGCGGCTGGCTTTATATTTAATTCTGTTACTAAAGCCGATGTTGGGCTTGGCGATGTAGAAAATTTACAAGTAAACTTGACTGCGACTACTGCTCCAACAATAACAGACGACACGGCTAGTGGATATGTTGTTGGGTCAAGATGGATTAACATAACAACAGACAGAGAGTATGTATGTCTTGACAATACAGTTAATGCCGCTGTATGGAGAGAGACTACTGAGATTAACACTGTATCAAATGTCGGTGCTGGTGGTGTTGGTTTGTTTAAACAGAAAACCGGTTACGATTTTGAATTCAAGAATATAAACTCTGCAAACAATAAACTTTCTGTGTCAGACGATGTTGGGAACAATGAGATTGATATAGATATAAACGAAGCAAACATAGATATATTGGATTTTAACGGTGCTCCAACATCACAGGTAGTCGGTATTAATGACACACAAACATTGACAAACAAGACATTGACACTGCCACAAATAAATGACACTTCTTCTGACCATCGATATGTAATTGCTGTGTCTGAACTTGCATCAAACAGGACAATAACACTGCCACTGCTCACAAGCAATGATACTTTTGTATTTGCGAACCATTTGCAAACTTTAAGCGGGAAAACAATAAATGCAGACGATAACACTATAACAAATATCGATAACAACGAGATAAAGACGTTAGCAGGCATTGATGCAAGTAAAATAGCAGACGGATCAGTTAGCAATACTGAATACCAATACTTAAATGGGATTACATCACAAGTAGCAAGTATAAATGATACACAAACTCTGACTAACAAAACTTTTACAACGCCTGTAATATCGACTATAAGCAATACGGGTACACTAACTCTGCCAACTTCGACCGACACTCTAATTGGGAGAGCTACGACTGACACTTTAACAAACAAGTCGCTTACCGACTCTACAACTTTTATAATAGATAATTCAGATGCAACAAAACGTGTACAGTTTGAGTGTTCAGGAATAACAACATCTACTACAAGAACACTGATTATACCAGATGCAACCACAACACTTGTTGGCAATGACAATACACAAACTTTAACAAACAAGACGTTAACTGCACCAGTTATCTCGACAATCAGTAATACTGGCACATTGACTCTGCCTACTTCGACCGACACTCTGGTTGGCAGAGCTACAACTGACACTCTGACAAACAAGACGTTAACCGCACCAGTTATCTCTACTATTAGTAATACTGGCACATTGACTCTGCCTACAACGACTGATACTTTAGTAGGACGGGCTACGACTGACACTCTTACAAACAAGACGTTAACCGCACCAGTTATCTCTACTATTAGTAATACTGGCACATTGACTCTGCCTACAACGACTGATACTTTAGTAGGACGAGCTACGACTGACACTCTAACAAATAAGTCATTGAGCGATTCATCTACTTTTGTGATAGACAATACAGATGTAACCAAGCGTGTACAGTTTGAGTGTTCAGGAATAACAACAGCAACGACAAGAACATTAACAGTGCCAGACAATTCAGGAACTATAGCTTTATTAAGTGATTTCAGTTCGGTTGTGACATTGACTGGTACAGAAACGTTAACAAATAAATCTCTTGTCGACTTAAGTACTTTTATAATAGACAATACAGATGCAACAAAACGCGTGCAGTTTGAATGTTCTGGAATTACAACAGCTACTACAAGAACATTGACTATACCTGACACAAACACAACAATAGTAGGAACTGACGCGACGCAAACTCTAACAAACAAGACGTTAACTGCACCAGTTATCTCTACTATTAGTAATACTGGTACATTAACTCTGCCTATTTCGACTGATACACTGGTTGGACGAGCTACAACAGACACTCTGACCAACAAAACATTAACTGCACCAGTTATCTCGACAATTAGTAATACAGGTACACTCACACTGCCAACATCAACAGACACATTAGTTGGACGAGCTACAACAGACACTCTGACCAACAAAACATTAACTGCACCAGTTATCTCTACCATTAGTAATACTGGTACACTCACACTACCAACTTCTACAGACACATTAGTTGGACGAGCTACAACAGACACTTTGACCAACAAAACATTAACTGCACCAGTTATCTCGACAATTAGTAATACAGGTACACTCACACTGCCAACATCAACAGACACATTAGTTGGACGAGCTACAACAGAC
>JACCDN010372753.1_pt1 | contig 10267 bp, 10 predicted proteins | sample 7441691 | NCBI WGS metagenome assembly JACCDN01 (sample SAMN15323439, study PRJNA562643) | freshwater metagenome | isolation source: river surface water | place: USA:Blue River Watershed | collected 2017-08-16
CGCGCGTTTTGCGTGATGGCCGCCACGCAGGGATGCGAAATGCGGCGTTCCACAGACACCGCAAAAAACTCTTCTACTAGTTCTTCACTGCGGCCAATGACCTCAACACCGTACTGCGCCACTGTTTCTTTTTCTAAGATACCGGGCGACATGAACACACCGCGCCCTTCTCGACCAAACGCAGTCATCAACGCGCCATCATCAAACTCAGCCACCACACGCGGTTGAATTTTGTGGCGAACCAGCCAACCATCTAACTGCTGACGCACCGACGAAGACGAGCCTTGAATCAACATGGGTGCGTCGTGCAAACACTGCGGGAACTTGCCTTTTAATTTGGCGCGTAAAGCAGGTGTGCAAAAAAAACTCATGGGCGTAGTGCCAAGCGCGTGGTTAAAGGCCTTCACGCTGATGCGTTTGGACAGCGGCTCATCAGCAATCACCAAATCGAGCCGATGCAACGCGAGTTGAGCCAGCAAGTCTGGAAACTTGCCCTCGCTACCAATCAGGCGCACAGGCTCCGCAATCGACAAAGCGGGCTCAAGCAGCCGGTAGGCCACCGACTTGGCCACCGAGTCAGCCACACCCACCCGAAACTCCAGCGTGCGCACGCCCGCTTGGGTGTTGGCCATGGCGGCTTTCAACTCAGAACCCAAAGCAAAAATATCGTCGGCATAGCTCAGCGCCTTGCGGCCGTCTTCGGTCAGCTCGAGCTGGCGACCGCTTTTGCGAAACAGCTTGCGGCCTAGGCTTTCTTCCAGCAATTTGATTTGCCCAGACAGTGTTTGCGGCGTGGTGTGCAGCTGCTCGCCCGCCCGCATCACGCCGCCTGCGCGCGCCGTGACCCAAAAATAATACAAGTGCTTGAAATTCATAGCTCTATTAAACTTCGTTTTTTTCGAATAAATAAAACAATAAATACGAATTTACACGAAGTGTTTTTGTGTTTAAAGTCCCCCACAGCTGACAGATGTCAGTCTTTGAACCGATAGGAGGATTCCATGCGTTTAAGTACCAAGAGCCGTTTTGCCGTCACCGCCATGATTGACATGGGTTTGCGCCAGCACCAAGGCCCTGTGTCATTGGCCGCCATCAGCCAGCGCCAGCACATCTCGATCTCCTACCTCGAACAAATTTTCAGCAAGATGCGTCAGCACGGGCTGGTGGAAAGTACGCGCGGCCCCGGCGGCGGCTACACCCTCAACCGCGATGCCAACCACATCAGCGTGGCCGACATCATTTATGCAGTCAACAGCCCCGACGAAACAGAACAAGTCCCTGCCGGTGCCGAGCAAAACGGCTATGTATCTGCCGAAGAGTTGTGGTCCACGCTCAATCAAAAAATGGATGACCACATGCAGTCCATCAGCTTGCACAGCCTCATTGCGGCACAGCTGTCAAAAGGCGGCAGCGTGCCCAGCAATAACTCGCCCAAGCGTGGCGTGTTTGCACAAAAGCCAACCGCATCGACACTGCCCAAAGTGCCTAATTCTGTCTTTGCGCTGGGCAACGCCTAAGCGCACCAGACTGACCTCAGCACTGATTCATGTGGATTGACACGCACGCGCACCTAGACGCTGCCGAGTTTGAGCCCGACCGCGCTGCCGTGCATCTGCGTGCACGCGCAGCGGGCGTGGGCATTTGCGTGATTCCCGCTGTTGAAGCGGGCAACTTTGACACTGTGCGTTTGCTGGCCCACGCTCAGCAAGACGCGTATGCGCTGGGCATTCACCCGCTTTACACACCACAAGCTAACGAAGCTGATTTGGCAAAACTCGATGCAGCCTTGCACACCCACCACGATGATCCACGCTTGGTAGCGGTCGGTGAAATTGGTCTTGATGGATTTGTGCCCGAGCTGAACAACTCGGAAGCACTGGCCAAGCAACAACTGTTTTACAAAGCCCAACTCAAGCTCGCGCAACAACACCAGCTACCCGTCATCTTGCATGTGCGCCGCAGTGCCGACTTACTGCTCAAAGGTTTGCGTGACACGCCCGTGGTGGGCGGTATTGCCCATGCGTTCAATGGGAGCATGCAACAGGCACAGGCTTTCATTGCCTTGGGCTTCAAGCTTGGGTTTGGCGGAGCATTGACGTATGACCGTGCTTTGCAGCTGCGCAGCTTAGCCACCGAGCTACCACTCTCAGCCATCGTGCTCGAAACCGATGCGCCCGACATTCCCCCGCATTGGCTCTACACCACCGCAGAGCAACGCGCCGCAGGCCAGCCCCAAGGCCGCAACGAACCCGCCGAGCTGCCGCGCATTGCCCAAGTGCTGGCCGACTTGCGCGACATATCTTTAGACGCGCTGGCCACAGCCACCAGCGCCAATGCGCGAGAAGCCTTGCCACGCCTACAATGAGGCGTGACTTCAAACATCCTCAACGCTGATCTGCACTGCCACTCCGTGGTCTCGGATGGCACGCTCACACCTGAGCAGTTGGCCGTGCGCGCCAAAGCCAACGGCGTCGAGCTGTGGGCGTTGACCGACCATGACGAAGTGGGTGGCCAAGACCGCGCACTCGCTGCGGCGCAGGCCGCTGGTATGAAGTACCTCACGGGCGTGGAAATCTCCATCACCTTCGCCAACAAAACCGTGCACATCGTGGGCCTGGGTTTTGATGCCCACAACGAGCAGCTCAAACAAGGTTTGCACCAAACACGCGGCGGTCGCGGGGAGCGCGCCAAAGAAATGTCTGACGGTTTGGCCAAAGTCGGCATTCACGGCGCGTACGAAGGCGCCCTCAAATACGCAGGCAACCACGAGCTGATTTCTCGCACGCACTTCGCACGTTTCCTCGTTGAAACCGGCGCCTGCCAAGACACCAACGAGGTGTTTCGCCGCTTCTTGACCGAAGGCAACCCAGGCTATGTGCCGCACCGCTGGGCCTCGCTCAAAGACGCGGTGCAATGGATCGTGCAAGCCAAGGGCATGGCCATCATTGCCCATCCTGCACGCTATGGCTTCACACCCAATGAAGAGTTTGCGCTCTTCACCGAATTCAAAAACCACGGTGGCCAAGGCGTCGAAGTGGTCACAGGCAGCCACACGCCCGCCGAGTACGTGACCTACGCCGACATGGCCAAAGAGTTTGACCTCTTCGCCTCACGCGGCAGCGATTTCCACAGTCCTAAAGAAAGCCGCATTGACCTCGGCACACTGCCTTGGTTGCCAGGCCAGCTCACACCCGTGTGGGAAGCACTGGCTGACCGCGTTCAATAACGCATTCAATTCATTAATTTGTGGTGTCAGACACCACCCCCGCTCACCTCTCGGCGTACCCGCTCATGGCTCAGTTTCTTCAAGTTCACCCAGACAACCCCCAACCCCGTTTGCTCAAGCAAGCTGTGCAGTTGCTAGAGCGCGGCGGCATCGTGGCCGTGCCCACCGACTCAAGCTATGCCTTGGTCTGCCACCTCGACGACAAAGCCGCGGTCGAACACATGCGCCGCATTCGCCAAGTGGACGACAAACACCACCTCACCTTGATGTGCCGCGACTTGTCGGAGCTGGCCAACTACGCCAAGGTCGACAACCGCCAATACCGCTTGCTCAAAGCCGCCACACCTGGGGCCTACACCTTCATTTTGGAAGCCACCAAAGAAGTGCCGCGCCGCGTGAGCCACCCACAGCGCAAAACCATTGGCCTGCGCGTGCCGCTGAACAAAACCTTGCTCGACTTGCTTGAACTCCACGGCGCGCCGCTGCTAGCCACCACGCTCATTGCCCCCGGCGAGACTGACCCGATGAACGACGCCGAAGAAATTCGCGACCGTTTTGAGCACGACCTTGCTGCCGTGATTGACGCAGGCGCCTGTGCACTCGAACCCACCACCGTGGTCGACCTCACCCCCATGGATGGCGGAGGGGACCCCGAGGTAATCCGCGAAGGACGCGGCCCACTGAGCACTTTGGGCCTGTAAGCCGCCCCACGGCTAGCCCCAAAGTGTTGAATGCGACAATGATGCTGTGAATTTCCCTGAGCTGATTCAAACCATCCTGATCTATGCCTTGCCCGTGGTGTTTGCCATCACGCTGCACGAGGCCGCGCACGGCTATGTAGCCAACAAACTGGGTGATAACACCGCGCTCATGCTGGGACGCGTCACCCTCAACCCCCTCCCACACATTGACCCTTTGGGCACGATTGCGATGCCTGCGCTGCTGTACTTTGCTACAGGTGGTAACTTCTTGTTTGGCTACGCCCGCCCTGTTCCTGTGCGCTTTGGCAATTTGAACCACCCCAAGCGCGACATGATTTGGGTGGCCTTGGCTGGGCCTGGCATTAACTTCTTGCAAGCCCTCGCTTGGCTTTTGGCGTTCTACCTGATGAAGGGCTTCGGCGTGACCGAAACCTATTTTCTGAAAATGAGTTTGGCGGGCGTGGTGGTCAACGTGTCCATGTTCGTCTTTAACCTCTTTCCTCTGCCTCCGCTCGATGGTGGCCGCGTGCTGGTGGGCTTGCTGCCTTGGCGTGCTGCGGTGTGGCTATCGAAGGTCGAGCCTTACGGCATGTACATCATTTTGGGGTTGGTAGCCTTCAAACTACTGGACGACATTTGGATGGCACCTCTCATGAGAGGGACTGTCTTCGTGTTGTCACTTTTGCTGAGCCCTTTTGAATTTTTATTGAATCCCTGATTTTTATAAGCAAGCACGATATGAAAGAACGCGTTCTCTCCGGCATGCGCCCCACGGGTGCTTTGCATTTGGGCCATTACCACGGCGCTTTGAAAAACTGGGTGCGTTTGCAGTCCGAGATGGATTGCTACTACTTCGTGGCCGACTGGCACGCCCTCACCACCCACTACGAAAACCGTGAGGTGATCGAGAAGAACGTGTACGAGATGGTGATCGACTGGCTGGCTGCTGGCCTCGACCCCAACGCTTGCACCATCTTTTTGCAAAGCCGTATTCCAGAGCATGCCGAGCTGTTCACCCTCTTGGCCATGGGCACACCGCTGGGCTGGCTCGAGCGCGTGCCCACCTACAAAGATCAACAAGAAAAGCTCAAGGACAAAGACTTGTCCACCTATGGCTTCTTGGGCTACCCGCTGCTGCAAGCCGCCGACATCTTGATATACAAAGCCAAGCATGTGCCCGTGGGCGAAGACCAAGCCAGCCATGTGGAGCTGACCCGCGAAGCCGCGCGCCGTTTCAACCACTTGTATGGCCGTGAAATCAACGCCGAAGAAAAAATCCAAGCCTCTTTGGCGAAGTTGCCCAAAGACAGCATCAAGCGCTTTGAGAAATCGCGCAAGGCTTATCAAGAGACAGGCGACGTCAAAGCCATGGAAGGCGCACTAGGCTACATTGCCACCGCACCTGAGTTAGACGAACAAGACCGCGAGCGTTTGGGTGGTTACTTCAAAGGTACAGGCAAAGTCATCTTGACCGAACCCCACGCACTGCTGACCGAAGCCAGCAAACTGCCGGGCCTCGACGGCGCAAAGATGAGCAAGAGCTACAACAACTCGATTGCCATTCGCGAAGACCGCGCCACGATTGAGCACAAGGTCAAACGCATGCCCACCGACCCAGCGCGCCAAAAACGCACCGACGTGGGCAACCCAGACAAGTGCCCCGTGTGGCAATTCCACATGGTCTACAGCGATGCAGGCCAGCGCGAATGGGTGGCCCAAGGCTGTAAAACCGCAGGCATTGGCTGCTTAGAGTGCAAACAACCCATCATTGATGCCATCTTGCGCGAGCAGCAACCCATGCTCGAACGTGCAGAGCCCTACATCACCAACCCCAGGATTGTTCGTGATATCGTGGATGCAGGTACTGAAAAAGCACGCAAAACGGCCCGTGAAACCATGCAGGATGTTCGGTCCGCAATGGGGCTAAACTACTAATATTGATTCAGGAGTAATAAAAATGAGTATGTACATCATTGACGACCATCCTTTGGTTCGCCAAGCCATCGCCATGTTGCTGCGCCGCATGCGCCCTGCTTCGAAAGTGATCGAATTAGAAAAGTTCAGCGAACTGCAAGCCGCCATCATCAAGAACGGTGATCCAGAGCTGTTTGTGCTCGATTTATTGTTACCTGGCGTCAAAGGTACATCCGCTGTCAAAGAGATCAAAGGCATGTATGCCACCGTGCCATTGGCCGTGATTTCTTCTATGCCTGCTGGCGAAGCTGAAGAAACTTGTATCGAAGCCGGTGCTGACATCTACATCGAGAAGTCCACACCTGCCAACGAAATCTCTTCTGCCATTCAAGGTTTGTTCGCGGCCGAGCACGGCAGCGACGACGAGCCAGCTGTGGCTGTGGGCGAGACCAAATTGTCTAAGCGTCAAAAACAACTCATCGTGATGTTGGACCGCGGTTTGAGCAACCGCGACATCGCCGCTGAGTTGGACATCAGCGAACACACAGTGAAGGTTCACTTGTGGCGCTTGTTCCGCCGCTTGGACGTGAAGAGCCGTACACAGACCCTGCACTTTGCGCGCATGAACGGCTTGCTGTAATTCAGCACACCCCCAAACAAAAAGCCCCGCAGTTTTAAAACTACGGGGCTTTTTTCATGGCTTGTTCACAACGTTACTGTGCTGTGGACTGCAAGGTATCACGCACCATCAAGTTCAGACCTTTGCTGCCGGGCTTCACTGGGGTCAGGCTCACACCATAGTCACCCGCTTGCGCTGTGGCTTGTCCACTCTTGGAAATGCGCACACGCACCGTGACTTCTTCCATGCCCGTGAGCTTGGCACTCGGGCTCATGGCCATGCTGTCATCCAGCACAAAATCCAAAGGCAATTTATCAGCTGTGGTGCGCAAAATGGCAATCGGCATACGCGAGCCTGTCACAGGCGTGGCGTACACAAACACGGTGTCTGTGGGTGCAACCAGTCCTTGCAGCTCTTTCACCAAGGTCACGCGACCACTGATGCTGCTACTCGCTAACGCGACTTTGGCTGCAGGCGAACTTGAAGCAGCATCGGCTGTGGTACTGGCCGCACGTGGAGGAATCGCTGGCAGGCCCATCTTGTTGCGCGCTTCGGCAATTGCACGGTCTAACTCTGGGGCATCAGGCGAGTCAGCAGGCACCACTTCGCGGGCACGCTCCCAATAGCGCAATGCGGTATTGAAGTTCAACTCGGCAAACGATGCGCTGCCTGCCAAAAACAAGGCATTGAGGTGGTGCGGATCGGCGGTGAGCACACGCTGGATGATGAGCCAAGGCTCACCCGCAAAGCTGCCGCCATTCTTTTGCGCCAGCACTTCGGCACGTTCGATCGATAAGTTGTCATCACGGCTCAGCATCAAAGCTTTGGCATAGGCCTCTGCGGCCTCTTCAAAGTGGCCACGCGCGCGTTGAACGCGCCCAAGCATGACCCAACCCTCCATGCTGTTGGGTTCGTCTTGCAGGCGGCGTGTGAGTGCGGTGGCCATCTCCGTCAATTTTTCGGGCGTCACTTCGGCCGAGTTGTCGGCCCCCTGCACTAACGCACGTGGATCAAGCGCAGCAGGTTCACCCAGCACGCTGTACATCAGCAAGGAGGCCACGGGCACAACAAACACCAACAAGGCAATGCCAAGCCAAGGCTTACGCCAAGCAACGGCTGAAGAAGGTCTAGAGGGCTGTTGCTGAGCAGCGGTGTCTAACACCGCCACATCGGCCAGCAAACGTTGTGAGAGCTCATCACGCGCAGCTTTGAGCTCTTCATAGCTCAAGTTACCCATCACGAACTCGCGGTCGAGTTCGGCCATTTGGTCGCGATACACCGCAGCATTGGCTTCGGCCGGATTGTTGATGGCGTCGACTTGGCTGGCAGCCAAACGCGCGCCTTGTTGCGAGCCGCGCCACAGCGCTACGCTCAACACAATCATCACCATAGCCATCATCGCTACGGCGATATAAATAAAAGCGAGTGCGGGATTCACATCAACCTTTCAACAGTTGCTTGGCGCGTTCGCGCTCGTCGTCGGTCATGGCGACAGGTCCTGCCAACGCGCGGCGTTGACGCAAGTACACACCCAAGAAAATAGCAGCGACTACCAGCAACAAAAACGGACCAAACCACAACACCCATGTCAACGGCTTGACTTCGGGACGATACAGCACAAAGTCGCCATAGCGCGACACCAAAAAGTCTTTCACCTCTTGATCAGACTTGCCCGAACGAATCAGCTCGCGCACTTCGTTGCGCAGGTCGTCGGCCAGCTCGGCATGTGATGAAGCCAAGGATTCGTTTTGACACACCATGCAGCGCAGCTCTTGCGAGATGTCAACCAAGCGCGCTTCGAGCTTGGGGTCTTCAGCCATGAGAGGGGCTTCGCGGCCCACCGCTAAGCCTGAGGAGGCAGCCATCGCCGGCTCAGTGACCAACGAAGCAGCGGTTGCTTGCGCCAAAGCTGCCTGCGGTGTGAACCACATCGCCATTGAAACGCTGAGCGCATAAACACCATTTAAGGCGCCATTCATCCAAACACGTTTCATGATTTGTTCAACTCCGAAATCAACGGCAAGATTTTTTCAGCCAACAACGCGGGAGTGACAGCCCCCACAAACTTGTAGCGAATCACGCCCGCCTTGTCGATGACGTAAGTCTCGGGCACGCCATACACGCCATAGTTGATGCCCACACGACCATCGAGGTCCATCACCGTCGTGGTGTACGGGTTGCCATGGCGCTTGAGCCACACTTGACTGCGCTCGCGCGCGAGCTTGAGCTTCTCGTCAAACGGCGATTTGTAAGCGGGGTCTTGCGGCTGAATTTCTTTGTAGCTCAGGCCCACAATGGGCACTTGGTTCTTTTCAGAAAACGCCACCAGCACGGGGTGCTCTTCGCGGCAGGCCACACACCATGTGGCCCACACATTGAGCATCCACACTTGGCCTTGCATGTCGATGGGTGAAAACTTGGCGTCGCCCGGTTCCAGTGTGAATAAGGTGAAGTGCGGCGCAGGCTTGCCAATCAAGGGCGACGGAATTTCACGCGGGTCGCGCTTCAGACCCACCGCCAAAAACACCACAAGGCCGATGAACAACACCAGCGGAATCAAGACCTTTTTCATTTGCGGTATCTCCGGTCGAGTGCGGCCAACACGCCACCCAACACCATCAACAACACGCCACCCCACAGCCACGGCACAAAGGGCTTGTAGTACACGCGCATGCTCCACTCGGTGCGTGCATCGTCCAGTGGCTCGCCCAGAGACACATACAAATCGCGCATGAAGCCCGAATCAATGCCCGCTTCAGTCATGGCCATGGCCGATGAAAAATATCGACGCTTTTCAGGCTGCAAAATTTCAATGATCTTGTCGTCGCGCAGCACTTGCACATCGGCGCGTACGGCCTTGTAGTTAGGGCCGCGCACTTCGTCGAGCGAGTTCAAGCGGAAGGTATACGGCGCAATGGTGACCACATCACCAATTTGCATGCGCACATCGCGTTCGACTTCGTAGCACTTCACGCCAGTGATGCCAATCACCAACACCGCCATGCCTAAATGAGCCGTGTGTTGCCCCCAGAAGGATGCGCCAATGCGACCGGGCTTGCCCACGCGCTCAATGACTTGCTGGGCCGTGCCCAAAGCCACCCAACAACCCAAGAACAAACCAAATGCAGCGCCGATGGACCAACCACCCAACACAAACGGCAGCAACAAGGCCAAGACAACTGCGCCCGCAAAGGTCCAACGCAGCTTGTGCGCGATCTCACGCACATTGGCATCACGCCAACGCGCCACCGAGCCTGGAATCATCAAGAACACCGTAGGCACGAGCAGCGGTGCAAATACCGCATTGAAGTAAGGCGGGCCCACTGACAGCTTGCCCATATTGAGCGCATCAATGATGAGCGGGTAAATCGTGCCCAGCAACACCGCTGCTGTGGCTACCACCAGCAACACGCTGTTGGCCAACAAGAACGACTCGCGCGACACCAATTCCATGCGACCACCCAAGGCCACGCGTGGCGCACGCCACGCAAACAGCGTGAGCGATGCGCCCACCACCACCGCCAAGAACACCAAGATGAACACGCCACGCTTGGGGTCAGACGCAAACGCATGGACCGAAGTCAACACGCCTGAACGCACGAGGAACGTGCCGAGCAAAGACAACGAGAAAGCAGCAATCGCCAACAACACCGTCCACGCCTTGAAGCTGCCGCGCTTCTCTGTGACCATCAAAGAGTGAATGAGGGCTGTCGCGACCAACCAAGGCATGAGGGAGGCGTTTTCAACCGGGTCCCAAAACCACCAGCCGCCCCAGCCGAGTTCGTAATACGCCCACCAAGAACCGAG
>JACCDN010162240.1_pt1 | contig 10264 bp, 7 predicted proteins | sample 7441691 | NCBI WGS metagenome assembly JACCDN01 (sample SAMN15323439, study PRJNA562643) | freshwater metagenome | isolation source: river surface water | place: USA:Blue River Watershed | collected 2017-08-16
ACGGAGGATGGCTGACAAATCGTAGCATCACAACAAGTATTTGCAATCGGTGCACATCCACTAACGGCAATCGTTCGAACAGCTCCGTTTCGCGTACTGGATGATGAAGTCCCTGTTCCTCCAACTGCGATGATTTCTCCGTTCGTATTGATTTCAACGTCATACACAGCAAATGTAGTTGGGTATACAGCTTGTTGAATTAAGCCCGAATCAAATTTGACAACTCCTGTGGTAGACCCAACGAAAATATTTCCACATTGATCAATGGCAATTCCTGAATTTCCAACGGTATTTCCCCCAAGGAAAACGGAACTGTATTGTCCACCTGGAATTGTGTTGTCTGAAATCAATAAACAATTTTGTAATTGGCGTTTTTCTATTTTGTTTCCTCGGTTGATATAAAGATGTCCATCATAGGTGGCAAGTGCACAAATCCCAGAATTGTCGTAACGGTAATTCTCCAGTTTATATCCCCAACCTGCTCCATGATTCATTTTGTAAAAGCTCGTTGTCCCATTAGGGCAAAGGGTGAAGTTATCATTAACATAACCCAATGTATCCTGTGTCATAAAGTAATACTTACCATTTTTAGCGGAAGTGATTGAACGAACCTCTTCGACGTTTGGAGGGATACTTGTCGTTGGTCCGTTAGAAATAAACTGTTGATTTGTAATGTTTAGATTTGACGTATTTACATTATAAATGACAGCATCTAATTGCAATAATGCTCCTCCCGTTCCACCAATTACTAGGCTGGTTTCATCACAATTAAAAGCAATGCTCCAAAATTCGGCACTGGAAAGTATTCCACCAGGACTTGCGTTGTTCAAGATAAGTGCCCCAGATGGACTAATTTTTTGAATTTGTGCAACAGAACCCGCCGTGACATAGGAGTTTCCCGCATTATCGACGGCAAAAGTCCCTAACCAAACATTCGAGGTGTCGTATGGTGTGTTGTACGTCCATTGTAAGGTTCCTGCGGCATTGTATTTTAAAATTTGCATGGGCATAATCCCTCCGAGCGCATACACATTTCCCGCACCATCTCGGTCACATTCCCAAACCACATCCCAATTCGTTGCAAAAACCGGTGTTTGAATCCATGGGTCGATGAATAAATCCGCATTTTTTTGGTAATCAGCTAACTCAAATCTAACTGTGCGCTGATTCACGCGAAACGAACTACTCAACTCAGATTCTTTATTTCCTTGAAAGGAGTAGGGCGCATGGTCAATGATGTCTCCAAAAGCCGTTGGAATGTGAATTTCACCTTGAATCAATTGCACATTTCGATCGTATTCTATTTCGATATCAGCTGGATTCCCACCAGGATGAACGATGAAGACATATTTCAATCCAATTTCTGGATGTACAGTAAATTTCAGGTCAATTAGTGGGTAAATGTTTTCATAAACGAGTTCTTCATATCCCTTTGCATGCGAAATCCCTTCATAACTTCCATCAATCCGCTGGATGGAGTAATTGTGATCGTCGGCTGTTGGCTTTAAACCCGATAATTTGACTTTTTCATTTGCGTTGACATAGCGCATGGCTACTTCATCGCTCTTGAACTTGAATTTACCAACAATGCGTTCTTGTTCCTTATAGTGTTGCGGAAACTTAGCCAAAGAAGCTCTCAATGCATCACGTTCGGCTTTTGGTACTTTGACGGCTTCTAAAAACGAATAGTTTATTCCTGTTTTCCCGAAGAAAATACGTGTTGAACCGAAATCCACTCCGTAGCGGATTTTTCCAGTTTCATTGGTTGAAAATTCGTCGAATTGTCCTTTGTTCTCTATAAAAACACGGGCCTTGTGAAATTCTCGGGTCCAACCCGTATCGGATGGTACCTGTCCGAAAACAACGTGTAAAGTGAAGATACTCCAAATGAATAGTAAGGTTCTCTTCATAGGTTTTAAATTAACTTGGTTCTAACAAATATAACGAAATTGAGAGAGTGAAAAAATGCTCGAAATACATGAATCGAAATGTTCAATTTTGGTCCATTCAATATGCCTTGTGCCTTTGCGTCATTTATCGTAAATTCGCGACTCAAAAGTTCAAGAAAGATGCACACGAAATATCCAGAGTACAAAGGATTAAATCTGCCCAATGTGGCTCAATCGGTTTTGGAAAAATGGCAAAAGGAATCCATTTTCGAAAAATCTATTTCCACTAGAGAGGGCAATGATTCCTATGTCTTTTTCGAAGGTCCTCCATCGGCAAATGGATTGCCAGGGATTCACCACGTTATGGGTCGTGCCATCAAAGATATTTTCTGCAGATATCAAACCTTGAAAGGCAAACAAGTCAAACGAAAAGCTGGATGGGATACTCATGGATTGCCAGTAGAGCTTGGAGTGGAAAAAGAATTAGGGATTACTAAAGAAGATATTGGGACAAAAATCAGCATTGACGAATACAATGATGCCTGCAGAAAAGCGGTCATGCGCTACACAGATATTTGGAATGACCTCACCGTGAAAATGGGTTATTGGGTAGACATGGAGGACCCATACATAACGTATGAACCAAAGTACATGGAGTCCGTTTGGTGGTTATTGGCACAACTCTATCAAAAGAACTTAATTTACAAAGGATACACGATTCAACCTTATTCACCGAAAGCCGGAACAGGACTTTCGTCACACGAATTAAATCAACCAGGTTGCTATAAAGATGTCAAAGACACGACGGTAGTAGCCATGTTTCAAGCAAACAATCCTGCAACGCTTGCTTCTACTTTTCAGGTAAGTGATGAGGTTAGCGCACATGCAAAGGACATTCATTTTCTTGCTTGGACTACCACTCCTTGGACACTGCCTTCAAACACAGCGCTAACAGTTGGACCATCAATCGAATATGCGTTGGTATCTACGTTTAATCAATACACCTACGAACCAATCACGGTAATTCTTGCGAAGAATCTAATTGGATATCAGTTCAGCAAAGGATTTGAATCGAAAGAATCGTTGACAGAGTTATCAAGCTACGAAGCTGGATCGAAAGTGATTCCATTCGTGGTTTTGGGAACCTGTCTAGGAAAAGACCTAGTTGGATGCGCATATGAGCAGCTCTTGCCTTATGCACTTCCAGCGGAAAATCCAGAAAAGGCATTTGTGGTGATTCCAGGTGACTTTGTCACTACAGAGGATGGAACCGGAATTGTACACACAGCTCCTACATTTGGAGCAGATGATGCGAAAGTTGCTGCGGATGCAGGCGTGCCTGCTATGTTGCTACGTGATGAGCGTGGAAATCTAGTTCCTCTGGTCGATTTGCAAGGACGTTTTCGACCTGAAATGGGAGAATTCGCCGGAATGTACGTGAAAAACGAATATTACAACGAAGGGGAAGAACCTGAACGTTCGGCGGATGTACAAATTGCCATCAAACTAAAAGAAGAAAACAAGGCATTTAAAGTTGAAAAATACGAGCATAACTATCCACATTGCTGGAGAACCGATAAGCCTGTGTTGTATTATCCACTTGATTCATGGTTCATTCGAGTGACGGATAAAAAGGAACGAATGGTGGAGTTAAACAACACCATCCATTGGAAACCGGAATCAACAGGATCAGGTCGCTTTGGAAAATGGCTAGAAAACGCCAACGATTGGAATTTATCTCGATCAAGGTATTGGGGAATTCCCATTCCAATTTGGTCAACAGAAGAAGGCGATGAACGAATTTGCATTGAATCAGTTGAACAATTGAAGGCTGAATGCGAAAAATCGATTCGTGCCGGTTTTATGACAGCGAATCCATTTGAATCCTTTGAATCAGGTAACATGTCCACTGAAAATTATGCTCAAATTGATTTGCATAAACACAAAGTGGATGCGGTCATATTGGTTTCTCCATCCGGTAAACCAATGAAACGAGAGGCGGATCTAATCGATGTTTGGTTCGATTCAGGTTCGATGCCATATGCACAATGGCATTATCCATTTGAAAATAAAGAAATCATTGAAAACAGAACGGGATATCCCGCTGATTTCATCGCTGAAGGTGTGGATCAAACACGCGGTTGGTTTTATACCTTGCATGCCATTTCGACCATGGTATTTGATTCAGTGGCTTATAAAAATGTCGTCTCCAATGGATTGGTTTTGGATAAAAATGGCCAAAAAATGTCCAAAAGATTGGGGAATGGAATCGATCCATTTAGTACTCTGGAGAAATATGGTCCAGATGCGACGCGTTGGTACATGATTACGAATGCACAACCGTGGGATAATTTAAAATTCGATTTAGAGGGAATTACAGAGGTTCAACGTAAATTTTTCGGAACGCTTTACAATACGTATTCTTTCTTTGCATTATATGCAAACTTGGATGAATTTGACTATTCGGCTGCCGATATTGCATTGGAAGACAGACCAGAAATTGATCGATGGGTCCTATCTAAATTACATTCCCTCATTAGCGAAGTAGACGCAGCTTACAAGGATTACGAACCAACAAAAGCAGGACGAGTCATTCAAGAATTTGTAACGGAGCAATTATCCAACTGGTACGTTCGATTATGCCGTCGTCGTTTTTGGAAAAATGATGATCCATTAGATAAATTAGCCGCTTATCAAACTTTGTATACGTGTTTGGAAACGGTTGCAATCCTTGCCTCCCCAATTGCCCCATTCTTTATGGATCAGTTGTTTCAAGATTTAAATCTAGTCTCAAAGAAACATGCGGAAGAATCGGTGCATTTAGCATTGTTTCCAACAGTAAATACTGAATTCATTGACAAGGCATTGGAAAGTCAAATGGAACTTGCTCAAAAGTCTTGTTCGCTTGTACTTGGCTTGCGAAAAAAACACCTGTTGCGTGTCCGTCAACCACTTCAAAAGATCATGATTCCTGTTTTAAATCAAGAAGTGGCCGCTCACTTGATGCACGTGAAAGATTTAATCTTATCTGAGGTCAATGTGAAAGAGTTGGAATTATTGACCGATGGCGCAGGTATGCTTGTCAAAAGCATCAAGCCAAACTTTAAAACGATTGGTCCAAAGTACGGAAAACAAATGAAGGCAATTGCTGGAATTGTATCTAATTTCACGCAAGATGACATCGCTTCGGTGGAGCAAAATGCTGGATGGAATGGGGAAATAGATGGGACAGCAATCCAATTAGATCTTACCGATTTCGAAATTACGGCACAAGATATCCCCGGTTGGCTTGTTGCGAGCGAAGGTGGAATTACAGTAGCCTTGGATATTACGTTAACAGATGAATTGAAAGCGGAAGGGAATGCCAGAGAAGTGGTAAACCGCATTCAAAACATGCGAAAAGAGGCTGGTTTTGAAGTGACCGATCGCATCGATGTTAAAATTGATACAACCGAGGCAATAATGCACTCGATTAAACAATTTGAAACGTATATTTGTCAGGAAGTCTTAGCAAATCACATTCTGTTTACGGCGCTTTCTTCTGGACAAAAAGAAACGATTGAAGCAGAGGGAGACACCTTGTTTAACATTACAAAATCAAACTAAACCATGAATTGGATTTTTGACGGAAAAGAAACCCCTACTTCAGGAGGAGCAGCGATTACCTGGCACGATCACCGGTATTTTGACATTACCCATAATGGAGTTGTTTTTCATGGTGAAATCATGCAAGATCAATCTGAAAACCAGGAATTAAGCATCAAGATCAATCATCGGGTTTTTCAAGTGAAGCGCAAAGGCGAGTTAGACCAAATCATTGCATCACTCGGTTTCGATAAACCAAAAGTGAGGAAACTGAAAGAATTACAAGCTCCTATGCCTGGGAGAGTTACCAACATTCACATCGAATTGGGACAAGCAATAAATCCGGGAGATGCCATTCTTTCTTTGGAAGCGATGAAGATGGAAAATGTATTAAAAGCCGAGGGAATCGGAGTAGTGAGTGCCATCAATGTACACGAAGGAGATGTGGTGGATAAAGGAGCTGTTTTGGTTTCTTTTGAATAAGCTATTTGATCCAAATTTCTATCGTTTTATTGCCCTTCAGCTCAATCTTCGCCTCTTCAAACGTTGGCGCTGAAAAAGTACCCCGTGCATTTCTTGAGAATCCATATGCTTCGGTAGGAGCACCAAATACATTTTTATCAAGTATTCCATTTTCGTTTTCATCGTGGAAAATGGCAACGGCATAACTGCTGTTCGTTAATTGCTCAAAAGTATATTTTGTATTGGGCTTCATGGTTTTAATAAAAACACCTTTGAATTGTTTTCCTTTTACTGGAAACGAGTCGCTTTTGCGGAATAAACCAAAAGAAATTTTCCCCTTTGTATTAGAAATATTGGTGACAGTTACTGTAAGATTACTCGTAGTGTTCCGTTCCCACTGAAAGGAGGTGAAAATAAAGAAAACAATACATAGCAATGACCTCATGCTTCTTTAACAAGAAAAACAGAAAATTGTTTGGATTTCAGATCGAATTGCGGTTTTCCTGAGAATCATCCCTAACTTTGTTTACATGAGTCAACACATTTTAGTAACGGGAGGCGCCGGATATATTGGTTCTCACACCGTTGTCGCTTTAGTAGAGAAAGGATATACGCCGATTATTGTTGATGACTTTCGAAATGCTTCGGAAATCGTTTTGAAAGGATTGGAAGAGATTTTAGGGTTTCAACCAACTGTACACCGCGTGGATGTGTGTAATTTAGACGAATTACGAACGATTTTCCATCATTATTCCTTTCAAGGCATCATCCATTTTGCTGCACACAAAGCAGTGGGAGAATCCGTTCAAAAACCGTTGAAATACTACCAAAATAATTTAAACGGCTTGATCAATATCCTGCTATTAATGGAAGAATTTAAGGTACATAACTTGGTTTTCTCCTCGTCCTGTACCGTATATGGTGAGCCGAAAGACAATAAAGAAGTTCATGAAGCATCCCCCAAGCATTTACCCGAGTCTCCTTATGGATTTACAAAGTGGATTGGTGAACAAATCATCGAAGATTTCTTCAAGTCTGCTCCGGAATTTTGCCTCATGAATTTACGTTATTTTAATCCAGTTGGGGCACATCATAGTGCAAGAATTGGAGAGTTCCCACTTGGTAAACCAAATAATTTATTACCCTTCATCACGCAGACAGCGATCGGAAAACAATCCTGCTTGACGGTTTTCGGTAACGATTATCCAACCAGAGATGGCTCCTGTGTTAGGGATTACATCCACGTAATGGACTTGGCAGAAGCGCATGTTCAAGCCATACAGTTTTTGTCGAATCAAAACCAAGGATGCTTGGAAGCGGTAAATATTGGCACAGGCAAAGGAACAAGTGTTTTGGAATTGATCAAGGTGTTCGAAGATGTAACGAAGCAAGCGTTAAATGTTGAAATAGGACAGCGAAGAGCAGGGGATGTGATTGAAATTTATGCAAATGCGTTAAAGGCATCCGAACTACTTCATTGGAAATCAAAACGCAGCATAGAAGATGCCGTTCGCGACGCATGGAATTGGGAGTTAAACTTAAAACAATTAAAGGAAGATGCCATTTTTGATTGATACACACGCGCATCTATACGCAGAAGAATTTGACGAAGACCGTCAAGACATGTTGCAGCGAGCAACAGAGGCGGGCGTGAAAGCGATGTTGCTACCAAACATCGATTCAAGTTCTATTGAACCCATGGAAAAATTGGCGGCACAAAACCCAAATTGCATTCAAATGATGGGTTTACATCCAACTTATGTCAAGGAGAATTGGGAAGAAGAGTTAGCACATATTGAATCCAAATTATTTTCCAATCCTGAAAAATATTGTGCGGTGGGTGAAATTGGAATGGACCTTTACTGGGATAAGACCTTCATTGAAGCGCAAAAAGAAGTTTTCCGCCGACAAATTCAATGGGCTAAACAGTTGAATTTACCCATTGCCATTCATGTCCGTAAAGCCTTTAATGAACTATTTGAAATCATGGATCAAGAATGGACACCACAGTTGAGAGGAGTATTTCATTGCTATACAGGTAGTGCTGAACAAGTGAAAAAGATTGTCAAATACGAACAATTCTACTTCGGTATTGGCGGTGTGTTAAGCTATAAAAACGCAGGACTTCAAGAGGTACTAACGCACATCCCCATCGACAGACTCGTGTTAGAAACGGATGCACCCTACCTTAGTCCAGTTCCCTACCGTGGAAAGAGAAATGAATCAGCGTATTTGCAGGAGATTGCTGGAAAAATGGTGGATATTTTAGGAATTTCTATGGATGAGGTAAAAGAAACCACGAGCAGAAATGCAATCGAATTATTTCAATTGCAAAAATTCATACATTTAGGTCATGACTAGAATCCTACTCATCTATACAGGGGGAACCATTGGAATGATTAAAAATCCACATTCAGGTGAATTGGAAAGTTTCAATTTTAAACACATTCATGATCATGTTCCTGAGTTAAATCGCTTGAACGTTGCAATCGAAAGCATCAGTTTTGATGAGCCCATCGATTCTTCTGAAATGAATTTAACTCATTGGCGATTAATGTCTGAGCTGGTCGATAAACATTACCAAGAATACGATGGATTCGTTATTCTACATGGGTCTGACACCATGGCATTTTCTGCTTCAGCGTTGAGTTTCATGCTTCAAGGATTGAAGAAGCCGATAGTTTTTACGGGATCTCAATTACCGATAGGCACCATTAGAACTGATGGCAAAGAGAATTTAATTACAGCGATAGAAATAGCTGGAATGAAGGATGAAAATGGCGAAGCGATGCTACAAGAAGTGGCCGTTTATTTTGAATACTCGCTCTACCGAGGTAATCGAAGCGCGAAAATATCCGCTAATCAATTTGAAGCATTTCAATCGCCTAATTACCCTGAATTAGCCAAAGCGGGTGTACAAATTGAGTGGCAAAAGGATCGGTTATTTCGTACCAGTCTTCCCGAATTTAAGGCCTTTCATTCCTTGAATAATTCTGTTGCTTTAATTCGCTTATTTCCGGGAATGAATTTTGAGTTCTATCAGGATATTTTTAAAGATGATCGTGTTCAAGCAATCGTTTTAGAAACATATGGTGCAGGGAATGCACCGTCGGATGTATTATTCCAGTCGCTGGTAAGTTCTTTCATCAGTCGAGGAGGAATTGTTCTGAACATTACGCAATGTGGATCTGGCGCAGTACAGCAAGGAGCTTATCAAACAAGTTCCTTTTTCGAGCGGATTGGCGTCATAAGTGGAAGGAATTTAACCAGTGAGGCAGCCGTAACGAAATTGATGCATTTACTCGGTCAGGAAGCGGATAACGTACGCGAAAAATTGCAGGTGTCCCTTGTTGGAGAGATGGACTAAATGTTTTTAACTTCAATTAATTCACCGTCCTCCACCTTGATAATCCTACCCGGAAATTTATCAACCATATTCATGTCATGTGTCGCCATTAAAATGGCCGTTTTTTCCTCCTTTGCGACAGCAACCAATAATTGCATGATTTCTTCGGATGTTTCAGGATCTAAATTTCCTGTTGGTTCATCAGCCAGAATGAGTGATGGTTGGTTTAAAAGCGCTCGAGCAATTGAAACCCTTTGTTGTTCACCTCCCGAAAGGGTATGCGGGAAACTACTAGCCTTTTGTTCAATACCGACCAATTGTAAACAACTTAAAGCTCTTTTTCGTATCAATTCTTTGTCCTTCCAACCGGTGGCTCCTAACACAAAGGCTAAATTATCAATCACTGTCCGGTCAGAAAGTAATTGAAAATCCTGGAATACAATGCCAATTTTTCTGCGTAAAAAAGGAATCTCCTTTTTCGTAATGCGTTTTAAATTGTAAGACGATACATGTCCCTCCCCTTCGTTTAGTGGAAGTTCTCCGTAAAGCGTTTTTAAAAGGCTGCTTTTTCCACTACCTGTTTTTCCAATCAAGTAAGCGAATTCAGTTTCTTCCAAATCGAACCATACGTTCTTGAGTATCAGCTTTTCTTGCTGATAAATTTGGGCATTTGCGAGGGTTATTACTTTTGACACGATCTTAACTTTGAAACAAAAGTGCGGATTTTGCTGTAACCAATTAAAACACATTTCGATAATATCTTAACACTTTCAGGTTTAAAACTTTTGAAAGGAGCCTTCTTCCCACTCCCGGCCTATCGTAATTTTACATACTATGAATCGTAACTTACGCCATCTCGTCTTTGCATTTCTATTGCCTATTCAATTTTGGGCACAGGAAACGGCTAAATATGCCGGTGAAAATGCCACTTTTTACCGAGCAGAAGAATTGTATGAAAAAGCCCAATTCAGCGCAGCGAAGC
>JACCDN010232408.1_pt1 | contig 10264 bp, 7 predicted proteins | sample 7441691 | NCBI WGS metagenome assembly JACCDN01 (sample SAMN15323439, study PRJNA562643) | freshwater metagenome | isolation source: river surface water | place: USA:Blue River Watershed | collected 2017-08-16
CAAAGAGGCCTGGGTTACAGATTCGACTCTCACCCAGATGTCCTAGTGGAGGAAATCTAAACCTGCTGGTCAAGTAGTTTTATGTTGTGAATTTTGAAGAGTCCCTGCAGAAATCAGGGAAGACTGTCCTGCAGCTTTGGGAGACCAAACTAACGCCCATAATTTTGATTGACGGCAGAGCAGCCTCTGGGAAGAGCACATTTGCCGAGCAGTTATTGAATCTTCTTTTCAAGGAAGGTGATTCTGCTCCGAAGCTAATCCACATGGACGACCTCTACCCGGGTTGGGATGGGCTTAGGGAAGGTAGCTCCTATCTGACTCGAAACATTTTGAAGCCGCTTTCGTTTGGAAAGACAGCCTCTTGGCAGAAATGGGATTGGGCGGCATCAAACAGAGGTGACGCCTCTGAACCAGGAAACGGATGGCGCGAATTTGCTGGAGGAACTGCGTTGATTGTTGAGGGTTGTGGCAGTCTTTCGCGGGAAAACGCAAGCATGGCAGATTACCGAATTTGGATTGACTCCGAACACATAGAGAGAAAAACGAGATTCTCGAGCCGAGATCAAGGAATATTTGATTCATTCTGGGGCACCTGGGCCTCACAAGAAGATGAGTTCTACGAGTGCGAAAAGAGCAAAGAGTTAGCGAATCTAATTGTTAGCAATTAGCTATCGCGATTTGCCCGCCAGGTTCGAACTCCGGCAATCACGCTTAGCGTTATAACAATGAGTGCGATTGCGTAGGTAGCGTTTCGAACCCATGGAATCGAATAGGTGAAATAGCCAGCCAGCGTAAGGCCTGAACCCCAGAGGATAGCACCGACCAGGTTTGCGCTGAAGAACTTGTAGTAGTTCATTTTTCCGATGCCAGCGAGTGCAGGAATTATCACCCTGGCCCACGGAACAAACCTTGCAACCACGATTGACCACCAGCCATAGCGCTCATAGAACTGCTCGGACCTAGAGATTGCTGAACGAAGCCACTTTCCTTGCCTTTTGTCTAAGTAAGGCCTTCCGAAGTGTCTTCCAAGGGTGTAGCCAACTTGATCTCCTAGCCATGCGGCAATCCCGACACCAAAGACCATTACCCAGATATTGATGACATTGGAATTTGCTGCTGCCACAAGACCCGCTGCAAACACAAGAGAGTCTCCAGTTATAAATGGTATGAATGCGCCAACAAACAAACCGGTGCCAGCAAAAACCAGGCCAAAGACTGCCAGGTAGAAAAGTATTGGACCGATCTGATCAAACCAGCCAATGATGTCTTCAGTCAAAGAAGAGGCAAGGGAAATTGAGCGCATAGAAACTCAAGCCTAAACGGGCGATTGCGCCCTACAGGCCTAGAACTACTATCTCTTCTAGAGACTTTCGCTCGCGAGGCGCTGTCTCTCGGGCTTGTAGGTCTGCAGAGGCAGCCAAATGAGAACCCTGGAGGCCGATGGCCAAAATATTGACTGCCCATGAATCTGTCACTCCGAGAATCTCCAAGATCTTTTCATGAACGATTCCGCCCATGTAGTGGGCACGAAGGCCCATGGACTCGGCCTGAATCACTATTTGAGCAGAAGCCAAGCCCGCGTTATAGAAAGCAATAGCTTTGTCCCAGTCTGACCCGTCAGGGCGCTTTTGGTCGGCCAAGACAACTACATAGAGGGAAGCTTTTGGGGCCCAGGTTTGATTGAAGCCGGTAAGTCCCATTTCTGAAATTTGAGTGAACTCCTCGGTACCCCTTTTGAGGAAAGCGAATTTCCATGGCTGAAAGTTATTCGAAGAAGGTGCCCACCTTGCGGCTTCTGCAAGAGCCATAACGTCGCCATCGGTGACAATGTGGTTTTCATCAAAAACTCTTGGGCTCCAGCGGTTCTGGAGAATTGCGGAGATGGGAATTGAAGTTACGGCAGGTTTTTGAATTGGGGCGTTCACGTCAATACCAACCCAGGGTATGAGGGTTTTCTTCCATAGCTATTTCTTGGCACTTAGGTAGAGACCTGTGGCGATCAAAGGAATACCAATCAAGAGTCCTGGCGTAACTGGTTCCCCCAGCAGGAGGATCCCAAGAGACAAAGCAACTGCCGTGTTTACATAAGTAATCAAGCTCGCTTTCACTGGGCCTATTTCCTTGAGTAACTCAAAGAAGATCACAAAGGCCAAAGCTGAACAGACAACACCCAGGACAACAAGTGCTAACCATGCCTCTAAAGACGGGTTAGCGGCGATTTCAGCAGGGAGAACAAACGCGGTCGGAACAGCGTAAATAACAGCAACTAAGGCCATGCTCAATCCAATTACGGCCGAGGTTGAAACATGAGGAATCTTCCTGGTTGCCATAATGGGGGCAATTGCGTATCCGATTGCTGCCAGGACTACTGCCGCCACCCACGCCGGTGAAGTGTGACCCAGCAAAGAATCAACTCCAACTAAAGTGACTACCCCAAAAAAGCCAATCACCATTCCAACAATGGGGACTGGCTTTAGCGAGGAGCGATCCTTTAGAACAAAAGCGACGATTGCGAGAGCAAAAAATGGAACGGTCGCGATAAGTAGCCCAACCAAACCTGAAGGTAGGTGTTTCTCAGACTCAGTAATTAACCACCAGGGCCCAATCATTTCCAGAAGAGCAAAAAGGGCAATATAAGGCCACGCTTTGATAGCACTCTTTAGGTTTCCAAACCTAATCGCATAAGGAATAAGAATCAGTGCACCAATAAAGGTTCTAGCAAAAACAATCGTTTGAGTGGAAAAGCTCTCTAGGGCAATTGCTATGAAGAAATATGGAAGGCCCCAAAATAGCCCGGCGCCTAGAAATAGAACCAGGCCGCGTCTTGACACCTAAGAAGACTAGCGGGGAAAGCCCGAGTTAAATGGAACTGGGTGGATCTTTCGATCCACCCAGTTCGGTTTAGAACTAATTACTTAGTTGTAATGGTCTCGCTCTTTACGAGGCTTCCATCGATGTATAGGTCAACCTTTACGGTGTAACCTGCACCTGTGTTACGAATAACACGCTGGAAGTCGGATAGAGACGCTACAGACAACCACTTACCTGCAACCTTGGCAGATAGCTTCTTGCCTGCGTATCCCTTGGCGTAAATTGCTAGGTAACCCTTGAAGGAACCCACAGTTAGCTTCTGCTCAACACTAGGAGCGACTGCGCCTACGGTGATTGAAGCGGTCTTGGTTAGGTCCTTGGTGTCAACAAAGTCTCCATCACCATTCTGGTCATACTGAACAGTTACCTTGATGGTTCCCTTGTCGCCTGCACCCAATAGAACGGAGTAGGTTAGTCCACCAGTCTTGTCAGTCTTGTCTGGAACTGTACCGAAGCCGATTCCAGGACCTTCATAGGTGAACTTGATGCGACCGGCAGTCGCCTCTACACCATTTCCATAGGTGTCATTTAGCTGGGCCTTGATTTGAAGTGTGCTCGCAGGCGCAACTGCTGCTGGAGCAGTAATCACCAATGAGGTTCCTTCGCCTACGCCGATGCCAGTGAAGGTCAGCTTAGAGGTGGCTGAGTTTCCCATCGAGGAAGCGGTCACAACGGTATCAGTCTGAGCAGTTGTTGAATAAACATCTGCAGAGAACTCACCGCTCGCGTTTGCGATTACTGTGATGGATCCGCGTTTCCACACATTGCCCACATTGAACAACATCGTGGTAGGTCCCGTGACAGTGACGTAGGCTCCTGGAACCGCAGCACCGTTTGCAGATGATGCAACTTTTCCAGCAATTACAGCCTTGTTTTTGTAGTCCGGAATTGCAACTACTGAAACACGGTTATCAGCTTCGACCAAGGCGGCTGCTGCCACCGGAGAGGACAAGTCGACTGTCACCCCGTTGTAAAGGGATGTTGCGTCTGCACCCATTGTTACAACACCAGTCTTGACAAAGGTGTCAATGGTTACGGCTCCGCCCGATACAGCTGCGTAGGTTCCACTTGTTCCCAATTTTTCAAGAGTTAGGACTGTTGTGTATGTGGTGGAGATGCCGTTGTCGCCGATGGTAACAGCGGCCTTACCAGCAGTAACTGGAATGATTGCGTTAGTCGCACCAGTTCCGGTAACTACAACACGGTAAGTGTCAGTTGCAGCCGGGGCAGCAAACCACTGATCTGCAACAACGAGATCAACTGTGTAGCTTCCCTTGGCAACGATAGAGCGTGAAGTAGCAATATTGGAGTTTGCTACTGACATGTCGCGAAGACTGAACGTCTGAGCTGCCCAGTCAAGGCGTATGCCGGATGTCGCAGCGCTTACATTCTCCGGGGTGAATGTCAAGTCCACACCAGCGGTCGAAGCACCTGCAGTCGAGGTCACTGTTACAGTAACTTGACCGCTTGCATCGGTTAGCAAGGTATCAGTGCCAGTTTTTCCATTGACTCGCACGTCTGTGGTTCTGCTGGCATTGGCCACGGTCACAACTCTTCCAGCCGCAACGGCTGCGCCGTCTTTGTCGACTACCGTTGCCTTGACCGTAAGGGTAGTAGTTCCAGACTTAACCAGAACCGTACCTCCTGTACCAGACGCTTCACCTGTGTATGAGGCAAGCCCTTGAACGGATGATGATCCGACTACATCAATTTTCACATCCGCTGATACTGGGGCCACGGTCGCAAATTCTGACTTAGTCCCGAACACATCTTTCCACTTTCCAGTAACTCCATAGGTTCCTGAAGTCACTGCATCGTAAACGCTGACGTATGACGTAAGTGCTGCAACAGCCGCTGAGACTGTTCCGCTTGATGTTGGGACTGTCGCCTCGAACTTGGTAGCACTCACAATTTTGCTTACCGTCGCAGTGCCAGTAATGGCCGATGTTGAATAGGTCATGGAGTCTCCGACTGAGACTTTGTGAGAGTTTGAGGTGGTAAATGTGGCCGTACCTGCAACTGCTATCGAAATCGATGAATTGGTACTTGCCCCATTTAGGCTGGTCCGATCAGCTTTCTCGGTAGACCAAACTGAAGATAGAGCAGAGGATGTGAAAGTATAATTTCGGTCCTCTTCATCCCACACTCCAGATCCGTAGCTTATTGTACTCGCGAAACCATCTCGGTTGAAGACGACATCGAACCCTAATGCAGAAGTGTTCTTGTCCAAAACAGCTCCCTGCTCATTGTTTAGGGTAGGAGTTGTTGACACAACTGCACCCAAAAATGTCTCGCCTACCTTTGGTCTGCTAAGGGTGACAACCAATTTGACATCATCGCCATCCAGGAACGTTACCGTTTCGGTTGGTGAAGCGTACTCATTGGAATCAATCAAGTTGTTGAGGTTTGCATCGTTCCATGCTGTCACTTTGACAGTAGAACTGTCGCTGAATGGATTTGAGGCGAGAGCAGAGATAGTTATATTTCCACTAATCGCATTCGAGGAGGACATGGCCATGACATATGTGCCGTCAGTCGAAGACTTTCTGTTCACACCGTTCGACACAGTTTGAGAAGTCCAGGATGCTGGGCTGGTGGTTACCACGTCTGATGTTGTCGGAGAACTGACTTTTGCTCCGGTGTCTTCAACTAGCAACTTAAGAACGCCAGTGGTTAGGTTCGCTGCTTTGCCAATTTTCACTTGGAAATCACCGTCAGCAAGAACCGTCCATTCATCTCCGGCGCTCGGCGCAAGAGTGACAAAAGACTTATCCGCTAAACCATAGTTTGCGAGTGATGGAATTGAACTGAGTCCAGTTAATCCCAAGGCAACAACAGCACTAATCGCGAGACTCTTTAGAGTCTTGTTTTTGTACATGTTTTTCTTTCTTCTTGGTTTACCCCTACCCATTTGGATAAAGGCTGCAAGAGCGAGTCACCACCAACCAAGCAGGAGATGGCACACCCTTACAGTCTTAGGTAACCAGAGGGGGGTTCGGTTAGTTACTAGTTGCGACTGGAGTCAAACCAGACATGTATAAGTAATGTCCAGACAACCCATTTTGGGGGACTGCTTGTCCGTTCAACATGTCTTGGCCGGACCTTATTGTTTGTATAACGCGACGCTTTGGGGGTTTCGAAATGATGCCGATGCAAATTCTAGAAGTTGCAACTAGTGCAATTACTTCCAGCTCGGATGCCTATGAGCTTTGCCGCAAATTTGTGCACTCACCACTTTCGAATGGGAACACTGTTGGTTCGCAGATTGTTGCAATTGATCAACGCGGCAACGTGAGGGAAATTGCGTCATACGGACTAGTCAGCGCAATTGATGCCGAGCTGAACCTGTGGGACGAATCTTCACTGAGCAAAGCAATCAATCAGAAAAAAATTACCTCTCTGGAAAGCAAAGACAAATTTCAGATTGTCATTCCCTTCTATCTGCAGGAAGCGCCAGTTGGAGCATTGATTTTGTATTCCAGTGAGAGTTGGGATGAAAACACCTTGGACGATGCGAGTGAAAGAATTTTGGCGAAGTGGGGAGCGTTCTATCTGGAGACGAATGGCTTGCAATCCAGGGCAAGCCATTCGTCAAAAGTCGTCCGAGAAAATGAACTTACTTCCAGGCAGTTGGACATTCTCGCCATGATGGCTTCAGGGTTGACCAATGCCCAGATAGCGAAAAATTTGCTGGTCAGCGAATCGACTATTCGGCAAGAAACGGTTCGCATCTACCGCGCTCTTGGTGTTGAGAGCCGGGTAGAGGCCAGCAAAAAGGGTAAAGCCCTGGGGCTAATCCCTAAACCAGGAAGCGCTATAGGCGCTACCTGAGTTCCAGAGGAAATGATCTCGAAATAGATCTTTCTTTTCTCCATGTTAAATGGAAACCCGGTGGCCTTTGGGCCACCGGGTTTCGGTTTAGAACTAATTACTTAGTTGTAACGGTCTCGCTCTTTACGAGGCTTCCGTCTACGTATAGGTCAACCTTGACTGTGTAACCAGCTCCGGTCTTACGAACTACACGCTCGAATGCCTTTAGAGAAGCAACTGAGCCCCACTTACCAGCAACCTTGTAAGAAAGCTTCTTGCCTTCGTATCCACTTGCGTAGATAGCAAGGAAGCCCTTGAAGGAGCCAACAGTTAGCTTGGCTGCAGCAGGTGCTACAGGGGCCTTGCCAATTGTCATAGTGGCAGTGGTTGCTACGTTGTCAGTCGTGGTGGTCGAGGTAGCGTCCCCATCGTAAGCAAACTTCACGGTTGCAGTTCCGGAGTCAGCTGACCCTAGAAGTACAGAGAAGCTTAGTTCGCCGTCCGCATTGGTGGTGTTTGGCAAGGTTCCAGTAACGAATCCAGCACCGGTGTAGGTCACTGCAATCTTGCTGGTGGTGGTTACCTGAACTGGGTTGCTCCAGGTGTCTACCAACTTAGCCTTAACTTGAATAGTGCTTCCAGGCAATGCGTATGAAGGAGCAGTCACGATCCAGCGCGCACCTGCAGTGTCAGCAGCAGCTACGAAAGTCAGACCTAGGTCTTTCTTTACAGAGCCAACTGTTGCACTGACAGTTACTGCACCGGCGGTGTTTGAGTAAACAACCACGCCATCATATGCACCTGAAGCGCTGGTCTGAACGGTTGCTGAACCTAGAGTGTAAAGGTCGCCGACCTTGAACATTAGGTTTGGACCAGACAGGGTAACGGATCCGTAAGTTGCAACACCATTTGCATCCAGCACAGTACCGGACAAGGTTGCACGGTTACCTGTGGTTAGTGTCGGAGCAGTTGCACCCATTCGACCGTCAGCAGCCTTCAAGGCACTGTTGTTTAGAACCAGGTTCGATGCTGAAGAAGCGGTCAAGGTGATTGACGCCACAGCATTAGATGCACCGATTGTTGGGGTAATGTTTGCAGTTGCTCCCGCGCTTACGTAAGCAAGAGATGCCTTGCTGTAAACCTCAAGAGTTGCAGTGAACTGCCCTTCGGTCTTTGTGGTGTCGTCTGTCACTGTGAATGACGCAACGCCATCAACCAAGTTTGCTGAGACAGTTGCTGTTGCACCTGCGTTAGTTAGCTTGATTCTGTAGTCACCCTTCAGGGCCTGGCCGAAGTTGTCCAAAGCGCCCCACTTAAGGGTGTATGTAGATCCAGCAGCGACCTTGAGAACTGCGCCCGAACCAACTGTGTTTAGGTCAACGAGTGCGTTTGAGTCATCAGTTGCAGCAATTGTCACAGTGTTGGTAGCGGTTTCAACGCTCTCAGCGGTGAGCTTGACAGTGAAAGTCATTCCGTCTTCCATGCCCGCTAGGGTTAGAGGGACAGAAACTTTGCCGGCAGCATCAGTGGTCACATTGAATTCAATCTTCTCTGTGGTTGTCGAGCTAGCGTTCTTTAGTGTTACGCCACCACCGGTAACAGTGGAAGAAACAGTCATGTTGGATCCCTCAGTTACCGTCACCTTTACAGAAGTTCCTGCGGCTGGAGCTACTCCAGCGGACTTGGAAACCTGAGCGGTGAATGTGACTGATGTTGCTCCTTCACGGACCGTTGAGTTTGCGCTGTCAACCTTGGCGTCAGCTCCGGCAGTAATGACTGGGGTGCTGATTGTGCTGACGTTAGCTGCTGAGACTACTGAGTAAACCTCTGAACCTGCCTCAACACCGTTTACAACAGCTACAGCAACGTAAGTCTGTCCCGCAACTACTGTTACGCCGGACTTTTCCGCCTTTGCTGTGGTTGTTGCGGTAGCAACTGCCGATGCTGTTTCACCGTCGGTAAAGGCTCCTGCTGAGTGTGAAGCCGCGCCAATTGCTGTGTAAGCAGTTCCGGAAACAGTTGCAAAAGCAACCTTCAAGTAGCCTGTTGATAGCTGGGATGCATTGATTTCCTTGTTGTTGGAAATTACAGCCGACAGCGTAACAGTCGAAGGGCTAGCTACCACTGGGGTGAACGCAGTAGTCCATGTGATGTCCCCAAGCTTTACAAAAGATACAGTCCTAACTGCTGATACGAAAGCATCGTCAATCAGGTCGTTACCGTTTGAGTCCAGCCATGACTGGACGGTTAGGGTCGCTGCCGAAACGGAGTTTGCGGTTGACAGGTTCAGGGTAACCACGCTCGAAGTAGTTGGCGCAGTGCCGTACTTGATGATCGTGCCTGAAGTAGTTCCGCTGACTTGCCCGGAAACTGACCCGGAAGCTGCAGTAGCTGTAGCACTGTAAGTTGTCTCACCTGTGTTAGTGATCTTTGTCTTTAGAGTGTTCCAGCTCGAGCTAGGGATTGTCGCCCCAGCGTTGAGTGTAAGTGCAAAAGTAGTACCTGCAACGGCGTTGTAAGTAGTACCGGAAGAAGCAGCAAGCGAAACTTCGCCATCTGCCATTGCCGGAGTACCCGCGAACAGAGATCCTGCTAGCGCAACGACTGCGGTCAGACTTAGGCTCCTACGGGAGTTGGTCTTGAACATTCGTTCTCTTTCTTTCTTGGTTTCCAGGTGCCCTTGTGGAGACCTGGTTAGAGAGCGTGCAAGCACCAACCAAGCAGGAGCTTACATACCCTCTAGACAAGGCTAACGGACATACTGTCCGGACATTACGGATTGAACGGGCAATTTCTAAGGAAATTTAGGATTTTTGCCAAAAACTGGCGAAATTTAGGATTTAGAGGCTAAAAACAGGCTTGAAGACTCGACTTTGCCGTTTGGATCGAGCTTGATCTCAAGCCTGAGGGCACCAAGCGAAACAGCTGTGTTCTCCAAGGCAATGTAGTTGAAAGAGCCTGATTCGTCACCAATCAGAAGGTCTGTTGCCAGGTAACGCAGGGTCACATTTCCGAAACTGTCGGTTACTTTTTCAGCCAGCGAGGCCTTGGGCACAGCAACAAACTTGGTTCCCGCAACGTCAATCGAGAGCCAGACGTGCTGAATGCCGCGCTCGGTAGCGAGGTCATATGAGACATTTGCCAGCAGCCCTGAATCATTCTTGACGGTCAAGGCCCCGGCCGTTTCAAGCGCATCTACAGACACCACTCCGGTTGTGGTTCGAGAAAGTAGCGCGATGGCCTCTTTGTCCAACACCTCGGCCATAAAGCCTGCCAACACAACTCTTTCCTCTTCAAAGCCAGTCGGTGAAGGCTCTGGGGTTGAAGCCACGTTGGTCCAAGTAGCCGCCGGAACAATCTGTGGAGTTGAGTCGGCTGCAGCGATTGGCTCTTCCTGAATGTTTTCTCCCGAATTAGAGCCACCCGGAACCGTGTTATCAGGGTTTGTTGTCTCGACTGGAGCAGACTCCGCAACCTGCTGCTCCTCAGGCGCGCTTGGCACCAAGCCAGGAATTACTCCCAGCGAAATTGCCAATACCAGAAGGAAAGCTCCTGCTGCCCCGAGAATCTTGCCGGATTCCTG
>JACCDN010615978.1_pt1 | contig 10264 bp, 9 predicted proteins | sample 7441691 | NCBI WGS metagenome assembly JACCDN01 (sample SAMN15323439, study PRJNA562643) | freshwater metagenome | isolation source: river surface water | place: USA:Blue River Watershed | collected 2017-08-16
ATCTTGATGGCATCCATATGATATAAACATGTTTGATCCGACAAAAATATCCAAGCAACCATAAACAAAAGTAACCCCAAAATACCATCTAATTGCAAAGCAATATGCCAATTAAAATGCATCATTATCAATGAAAATGGGTATTGCATCACCCCGCCGAGCATACCAATGGTAATCATTAAACTAATCACCAAAGACATTTTCTTTGGAAACCACATATAAGCTTGGCGCATACATACCAGAAATATCAGCGGATTCGTTAACCCACATACCATACGATAAAACATTGTAGAAGCGAGCGATGGCAGAAGGCCTAATAAAAACGTGGCCGAAATACATAACATAGTCACAACAAGCACAGGCTTACGCGTGGAAATACGATCCAACATCAAACCCCAAGGAAAATTTGCCAATGCAGCCACATAAAAATAAAGTGAAGAGATACCCCCCAAAGATACACTTGATAAGCCCAACTCTGTTTCTAAAGACATGGAAACTGAATTAAATACCGTCATTTGTAAAATAATATAGAAAAACAGTAAAGAGGCGGCTAAACAACTTAAAATAGCTTTCTTTGGCATAAAAAAATAGCTTATTTGTTTTGAAGTAAGAGTAACATAGCGATTTAATAAAGAAAAATGAATTATATAAAATTAAGATTTTGTAAAATGATTTAACCAACTCTTAGCAATAAATTCTTTTTCCTGTTTCTTAATTGTAGCCAATCCTTTGTGATTTAAAATTTTAAACAGGCGTTTTAAAGCAAAGAGAATTTCTGCATGAGTTATGCGAATCATGGGACCAATGAGAAAATCACCTATAAAGTTTATAGGATATCCCTTAGCGAAAACCGATATTTTCTTAGACCCTATATGAAATGCTTCTATATTATTTACGTATTTCTCTGCTGTAAATTGCTTCAAATTAAACTCTAAACATTTTGAACTACAACTAATTAATATGACACCCTCTTTCAACAAATCTTTATCAGCATTTAAATCAATTGAATAATTCGCTGTAGCTCCAAAAATGAAATCACTTTGTGTTATTAATTCTGTACGCTCCCCAACATCAAAACCTTCTGAAAAAGCGATTAGGCTTCTTATCGGATCCATATCATAGACTGATACATGAAAGCCATATTTTTTTGCAGCATAAGCAGTAGCTCTGCCAATTTTTCCAAATCCCATTACCAATGCTTTCTTATTAATAAAATCTATTCTATTTTGATGCATGACATAGATTGCAGCTCTTAGGCAAGAATCACCAATTAAAAAATCTTCTGCTGCTTTAACTTTACTTCTTGCAATTGAAATAACCGGACAAGCTAATTGATTTTTTAAAGATAAATATCTTTTATGTCCAGCCTCAGTATCTTCCACAATTCCAATAAAATTATCACTATAATGTGTTTTTAACTCTTTGGTTATCCCCGCAAAATATCCCCCAATTTCCTGAATTATAAATTTTCTCTCTTTTGGAACAGCCTTTTTAATCAAATTCACCATGAATTCTGAATCAGTCAATTCATCCATACTAGGAAAAACTATAGAATAAGATTGAAGAATCTCTGCTTTTGTTTTTTCATCAATTGAATAAGGAATTGCAACTATCAATCGAATCATTCCAACCTTATTTAACGCTTCTAAAAACTGAGGGGCGTTAGGAAGCAAGTGGGTTACAATAATAAAATCGCAGTGCAATGGTTGAATATGTTGAATCAGTGTGTCAAAAAAAACTCTATCACTTGCGTAATCAGTAATCATTAATTATTTAGGATTTTTATGTTAATATTAATTATAGCATCAGACTACTACAATAATCTATTTTCTTTTTTGACAATTCGAACACATCCACGTACAAATGAACTATGATGGGCAAATTCTTTACCTTTGCCAAAAGGATTAGCAATTAATTTTGGATCATCTTCTGGCATTTCTCTTGAAGAATATACACCCTTGTTTTCATCAGGCTCACTATGGAAGAACTCAAATTCGATTTTACTAAACAAATCATAATAGATTTGCCCAAACTCCCCTAAACGGCCAGCACTAACATCTCGTAATAATAAATCCAACAATTCAATTAAATCAAACAAATTAGCACGCGTTGTAACTGAGTTTTTATCACGCCTCAATGATTGTGGACATAGAGGTACTTGTAAAGAATAATAAATAGGTGTGTCTTGTTCAATATCAAAATAATCAGGGTACATCATAGTTGGAGCATATTCATCTAAGCCGTATTCTTTCACATATGATTCTACAATACCTCGATAAGGAAACATTGTTACCAATTCATCAGCAACTTTAAAACCAGGCAAATCCCCATTAGCAATCATCATAAGATATTTTAGCGTTTCAAGAATATCGGGACTAACTTTATAATGGTTAGTTGCTAAATTGAGACGGAAATTTTCCCAGATTGCATCTAGAGTAACTTGTGAACGGTTTGGCAAAGAATGCTTTAAAACCTTTTCTAATAAATAAACTTTAAAATTATACCATTTAGGATTTTCCATAATATCTTTAAACCATTCCTTACCAAAATAATGAATATCGACTTGCCAAGTTTCAGGAAAATCACAGTGTCCTGCCATTTCTGTAAAAATTTCCCATTGATCAAAATAACCATGAGGTGCGTGACGTCGTACACCATATTTTTTGAGACGCTTATGATGTATAGCATCCGCAATTTTAGGGAGAAAAAATATGCTTCTTGAGCCTGCTGTCGTAGAAAACCCAGGGGCTGGTGAATATGCTTCCCAGATTCCCATTTCAAGACCAACTCCCCTTACCGCTACGACACGAGGAATCACACCTCTTTCATTGGGATCACGAAATACCTCATAGCCTTTCTGCATAATGATACCAAGGGGCACATTTCGATAATTTAATTCATTACGAATATCAATGTTACAATCTATAAGGTTCTCTTGTTCGGGAAATTGAAATATGCCATTGTAAGTAATATAGGCCCCATAAGGATAGCCAGCCTCAAATACACGATGAGCTTTCTTTAAAGGCAAAGCTTTAATAATATCAAACAAGATTGGATCTGCATTTGCAAGCCTAGATTTAAATTCATCGAGACTTATTTCGCGTAAGCTTTTTGACATTTTTAATGTTCCATTTTTTTATAGTTTAGCATAATATATCCAATTTTTGCCATGTGAAAATAAGGGAAAAAAATAATGGCGTTTTAAAGGGGATTTTAATTTAGTTTTTAATTTTAAAAAAATAAGTAAAAATGTGAGTTATTCTTTATTAAGATGGGATAATGAATAATGAAATCAAAAATGATTCCCAAAATTAACATTTGCTTTGACCATGAATTTATTGAAGTGTATTACGATACGAATAAGCAGTATACAGCTTATCCAAATGGTGGTGATTTAAATGATCTAGATGAATTTTTAGTTTATCTCGAACCCTCTATTGATACAGAATTTGCGGATTACATAGCAACCAAATCTGGCATTGCTAGCAAAATCCGCAAAAAGCAGCCTCTGGAGAGAGGCACGGCAAATGCATGGATGTCTTGGCCTTTTTATGATTGGCATTCCTTCGCTCTCCCGAGCTAGAATTCACAATGGTAAAAAAATCAGCCCTCACGAATGAGGGCATTTTACTATTAGTGCATCATTAAAAACGCTTTAATCTCTGCCAAAGCCTGACCACCCCCTTTTGGGAAAAAATCAATAAAAGTCACGAAACAATGAATCATGCCTTGGTATTCATGATAATGGACTTCATTACCAAAAGAAATCAAATGTTCAGCATAAGCTCGCCCTTCATCACGCAAGGGATCACACTCGGCCGTAATGATTAAAGTTTTCGGTAAGCCTTGTAAATCTTTAGCAAAAATAGGCGAAGCCACTGGATTTTTTGCTTGCTTAAGATCTTGCAGATAGTAATGTTTGGCCCATTCAGTATCAGCTTTCGACAAGAAATAATCCTTGTTAAAAGTGTTTAACGATGTATATTTACCATGAAAATCCGTTGTTGGATACAACAATACCTGAGCATGCAAAGAAATCTCTTTAAAGCTCAAATTAGTAATCACAGCTGCTATGTTTGCGCCCGCACTATCCCCCATCAAAATTACTTGTTTAGGATTAAAGCGATATTCCTGATGATGTTGCATTAAAGTTTTAAGTACGCTTAAGCCCTCATAAATAGCAAAAGGAAAGGGGTGTTCTGGCGCAAGATGATAATCTACAGAAATAACTAATGCCCCATTACGTTCTGCCAATTTTTGACACAAGGAATCAACATAATCACAATTACCGGCAACAAAACCACCGCCATGAAAATATAAAATCAATGCTGGAGTACGCACCTCCGCAGGACGATAAAAGCGTAAAGGAGTGTGAACTTCTGTATCCTGTCTTCTGTCTTCTATTTTCTGCTCTTTAAACGGATGATGCATTAAAATCACATCAGTTACTTTCAAATGATCTTGTGGTTTTTTCTGCCCTATTTTTGCTTGTGCTGCTACGTAAGCTCTGGCTTCTTGGGGTGTTTGTTCAGCCATTGATTTACCTTTACGGCGCTTCATTCGATCAAGGAAACGCTCGGCTTCAGGATGCAACATGATTTTCTCACTTATTTGAATTAGAATCACTCTACTCTATGCATTTTCTCTTGGCAAGTTTAAAAACTATGGCTCAGATTAGGATATGCTGTAACTATAGTAAAGTGCCTCTTTAATTTTATAGATTATATAGGTAGAATATAACATCTATTCTAAATGAAACCTCTCATGTTTCGGCCTTTTAGTCACTTATTTCGTAGCATCAAAATCTTTTATGTTATTTTAAAATATGGCCTGGATCGGGTTTTATTCCGCCTACCTCTGTTTCGTGCTTTCAAATGGATAGCGTGGATTAACCCTTTCTATTGGCGCATGCGCGCTATGCACCTTTCTCGTGGAGAGCGCTTACGCTTAGCTTTAGAAGAACTAGGGCCTCTTTTTGTTAAATTTGGTCAACTACTTTCAACTCGCCGTGACTTTCTACCTGATGATATCGTAAGCGAGCTAGAAAAATTACAAGACCAAGTATCTCCTTTTAATTCGGCCATTGCAATCAAAACAATTGAGACTGCCTTAGAACGCCCACTCTCAGAATGCTTTGCCGAGTTCCAGGAAAAAGCCTTAGCTTCAGCATCAATATCTCAAGTACATGCTGCCCGCCTAAAAACCGGTGAGGAAGTAGTGGTAAAAGTCTTACGCCCTAATATTGAAATAGAAATTGCTCAAGACATTAACCTACTCAAGAGCCTGGCTAAATTTATTGAATTTTGGTCTAAATTAGCACGACGTGTTCATCTCTCTGGCATTATCAATGAATTAGAACGGACCTTACAAAATGAACTAGATCTCATGCAGGAAGCTGCCAATGCCTCACAATTTCGCCGTCAATTTGCAACCTCGCCATTGGTATATATCCCCAAAGTATATTGGGATTATTCACGCCGCCGTGTCCTGACCATGGAGCGCATTCATGGGATTGCCGTCAACAGCCCTGACAGCTTAAGAACAGAAGGTTTTGATCGTAAACTCGTTGCCAAACGTGGCGTGGAAATTTTTTATACTCAAGTATTTGAAAATGCATTTTTTCATGCAGATATGCATCCTGGCAACTTATTTATCGCGCGTCGTCCTTTAGAATCTCCAAGATGGATTTTAATTGACTTTGGTATTGTAGGTACGCTCAGCAAAGAGAATCAACATTACCTTGCCGCTAACTTTCTCGCATTTATTAATCGCGATTATCGGCGTGTAGCTGAATTACATCTTGAGTCTAAATGGGTGCCGGGTAATGTACGCGTTGATGTCTTAGAAACAGCAATTCGTAGTGTGTGTGAGCCTTTATTTGAATTACCACAAAATCGTATTTCCCTCGGTCAAACCTTACTTCGTCTTATCCAAATTGCACGCCAATTTAAAATGGTCGTTATGCCTGAAATGCTATTACTACAAAAGACCTTGGTGTCCATTGAGGGTGTAGCAAGGCAGCTTGACCCTGATATTGATATGTGGCGAATATCACGCCCCATATTAGAAAAATGGATGAAAGACCAAATAGGGGTTTATGCCTTGCTCAAACGCCTAAAAGCTGAATTACCTGTTATCGTCGAGCGCCTCCCAGAAATGCCACAACTTATTTATCAAGTTTTAATCAACTTAAGCAAAGGAAAAGATTAATGCCGTACTTTCAGCAAAATAAGAATAATCTTTTTATTACTAATATTCTCATTCTGATTAATGTCATTATTATTGCTGATGGCGCATTTATGACACCGTTGTGGTCTGACTTTGTCTTAAAAATTGGCGGGAACATCCAAACAGCAGGACAAGCCGTACTTATTTTCTCTATGGCTATTGGAATCTTTACATGGATTGCCGGTTGGATCGAACATCATTATCAAAACGACGAATGGTTTATGTGCTTTTCCGCATTATGGATTTTTATCGCTTACTTGGGTTACTTCTTTGTGCATACACCCTCACAACTATATTTGGTTGAAATTGCCTTAGGGATAGGTGGTGCTTTTCAATCTCCAGCGATTTGTGCACTTTACCAACGTTATTTTACCCAACAACAAAGCTCTCTTTTTTGGGCTATCTGGAATGGTTTTTATAACATTGGAATGGGTATTGGCGCTATGCTCGCTGCTTTTTTAGTTGCTCATTTTAACTATACGCTAATGTTTACTGTACTTAGCATTACCGCTGGTTTAAACTTATTAATAAACATCTTTTTAATGATGAAGATCAAAAATATCGGATTCTTTGGCGTATGGAAAATTAAGACCTAACAAACATTAAGGATGCATATATGCAAAATGTCATAAAATATCTTGTAAGTGTTGGTTTATTTAGTCTGATAACCCATCCACTTCTTGCAGCCGTCCCCGAAGCTCCACTTACTATTGTTTCTCGTTCACATACGCCTGTTTGTTTAAATAACACCTGCCCTTTTACCATTGAAAAGGCACCTTATAGCGTTAAAATCAATTGTGAACTTTCTAGTACAGTTTCTGCAGGCTATTCCTGTATGTTATATGCTTTTAACGGTAAGTTATCGGCCCAAGATAATATTTCCGATGAGTTAGATGGAGACCCCAGCTATTATTGGATTACCCCAACCTTACTTGAAATCAAAGATGTACATGAGAGCCATATTGCTACGTATTTTGCCAATCGAGCAATTTTTGTTGATTTCAAAACTATGCAAATCTCACCGGTATTTTTTAGTGTCTACGCCATTAATTTAAACAAAATGGTGGTATTGGCAGAATCATCGATGGAACAAGATCTTACCCCTGATGAGAATGTTTACATTATGCCAATATTTGACCCTAATCAATATATTGAAATCAGACGCAATTTCGGTGGTTCTTACGACCACACCATCTATAGTGAACCAATCTCTCGCTTTTTAGACAATGGTGATCTAAAACTCGTTTATATGACTTCTGAACACAAGGTAGTAACTGAGATTATTCCAGTTAATTATTCAAAATTTAAGGGCTTGAAAAGTAATTAATTTAGGTCAGGCATTGCTTTTTTATGTTTGATATAGTATTCAAACTCATCGCGATACTTGGCAACATAACTTTGAATTGGCCAGGCCGCAGCATCCCCAAAGGGGCAAATGGTATGGCCTTCAATTTTGCCAGCAACATCAAGTAATTTATCTAAGTCTCCTGACTCGCCCTTGCCGTCCAGAATTCGACGCAGGATACGTTCCATCCAACCTGTTCCTTCACGACAAGGCGTGCACTGACCACAAGATTCTTCCATATAGAAATAAGCAAGGCGCCAGAGAGCTTTGACCATATCGGTAGTTTCATCCATAATCACAACTGCGCTTGAACCCAACATAGAGCCTGCTTTGGCAATAGAATCATAATCCATAGTGAGCCCCATCATGATATCGCCAGGAATAATCTTAGAAGAACTACCACCCGGAATCACTGCTTTTAATTTACGCCCTTTCCACACACCACCTGCCATTTCTAATAATTTTATAAAAGGAGTACCCATTGGAACTTCAAAATTACCGGGTTTTTCAACATGACCAGAAACTGAAAAACACTTAACCCCTCCGCTGTTAGGCACTCCTAAGTCAGCAAACCATTTGCCCCCTTTTTCTAAAATCACAGGAACAGAGGCATACGTTTCGGTATTATTTACAAGCGTCGGGCGTCCATATAACCCATGATTAGCAGGAAATGGTGGTTTAAATCGGGGTTGCCCTTTTTTACCCTCTAAAGAATTAAGTAAGCCAGTTTCTTCTCCACAAATATAGGCGCCAGCACCAATACAATTATCCATATCAAAATCAATACCAGAAGCCAAAATATTTTTGCCCAATAAACCAGCTTCTCGTGCCTCTTGCAAAGCCTTCTCAATTGATTTAAAGGGCTCCCAATACTCACCTCGTATATAGTTATAGCCTTTTTTTGCATTCATCACATAGCCGGCAATAGCCATTCCCTCAATAATTTGATGTGGGTTATAGCGCAAGATATCACGATCTTTACATGTTCCTGGCTCAGATTCATCAGAATTGCATACCACGTATTTATCACCCGGGGCATTTCTTGGCACAAAACTCCATTTGAGACCTGTTGGGAATCCACCACCACCACGACCACGCAAACCAGATGCTTTGAGCTCTTCAATAATTTGCTCTGGCGGCATTTTTTCTTTAAGGATTTTTTTCCATACAGCATAACCCCCGACGCTTAAGTAAGCTTCGAGCGATGAGGGGTTTTTTAATCCTACCGTGCGATAACAACAGAGTCCTGCTTCAAGCATTTTAGTTTTAGATTCATGAAATTATGCGTATAATAGCGCATTCAGTTTGGATTTAAAAGACTGCTCAATGCTATTCCACGTTCATTTGTTTTTACTTCTGGCCCTTTTTAGCGTTGGTTTAGTTGCAGCAATTTTTGATACTTTGGTAGGCGGTGGTGGACTCATTACCATCCCAGCCATTTTCATGGCGGGCCTCCCCCCATATTTAGCATTAGGAACTAATAAATTTCAAAGTTCCTTTGGTTCAGGAAGCGCGACCATCCGATTTAGTCTAACCGAGCGCCATACCTTAAAACATATCACATTAGGAGTTTTATTTACCGCTATGGGTGCTTTAATAGGTGTAACTCTTCTCTTACATATCACTGCAAAAAATCTACAAGCTTATATCCCTCCTATCTTGCTTTTGGTTTTGCTCTACGCTATCTTTTCAAAACAAACCAAAAGTGATATTGAATACCCTCCTCGCTTGCCTTATCCAATTTTTATGGTAATTTCCGGCTTAACCTTTGGATTTTATGACGCCTTTCTAGGAGCTGGAGTAGGTGCTTTCTGGGCTGCAGCTTTAATGTTTGGCTTAGGGTTTTCAATTCGCAAAGCCACTATATACGCTAAGATTTTAAATTTTACCAGTAATATTACCGCTCTCATGGTTTTTATTTTTGCACACCAAGTGGTTTATCTTTTAGGTTTAGCAATGGCAATCGGGCAGTTTTTAGGAGGCCAGATTGGTGCATATTTGGTTCTTGAAAAAGGTGCAAAAATCATTCGACCAATTTATATTACTGTTGTCAGTATGTTGCTGATTACTCTCTCCTATAAAACCTATTTTGTAGGACATTTCTAATGAAAAAAGCCATACTTTGGACCCTATTCTGGATTAGTTTAGCCCTTTTATTTAACTTAGGGATATGGGTTTTTATGGGTAGCCAAGCTGCACTTAATTTTCTCTCCGGTTATTTACTTGAAAAATCTCTATCGGTAGATAATCTCTTTGTTTTTTTAATGATTTTTTCAAGCTTCAAAATTTCTCAGGCCCAGCAACGCAAAATTCTGACCTATGGCATTTGGGGTGCGGTAATCATGCGCGGCATCATGATTTTTGTTGGTGTGGCACTGGTACAGCGTTTTTCCTGGGTTTTATATATCTTTGGCGCTTTTCTCTTATATGCCAGTTACAAAATGGCCTTTAGCAAAGATGAGGCGAAAAATATGGAAGAATCTAAGCTCAACCATTTTATACAAAAACACTTTAAGCTCAGTACCTTCTGGCAAGTACTCTTACTTATTGAATTTTCAGATATCCTCTTTGCAACCGATAGTATCCCCGCAATTTTTGCAATTACCCAGGATCCTTTTATTATTTTCACTTCCAATGTTTTTGCGATTTTGGGTTTGCGCGCACTTTATTTTGTTGTATCCGGTATGATGG